>Ga0256407_10011954_pt1 | contig 11907 bp, 9 predicted proteins | sample RumenRJG_04DNA_FD_193489 | JGI IMG/M metagenome (GOLD analysis project Ga0256407, IMG submission 193489) | Bovine rumen microbial communities from Lethbridge, Alberta, Canada - RJG_04 | ecosystem: Host-associated > Mammals > Digestive system > Stomach > Rumen | place: Canada: Alberta | collected... | reverse complement strand
CTGTACCGGAGCCTTTCGGCAGACCACATTAAGGAGGTATTTTTATGTCTTATGTTGATGAAGTTCTGGAGAAGGTAATTGCGCAGAATCCCGCTCAGCCCGAGTTCCACCAGGCAGTCAAGGAAGTCCTTGAGTCTCTCCGCGTTGTCATCGAGGCAAACGAAGAGAAGTTCCGCAAGGAAGCTCTGCTGGAGCGTCTGACCACACCCGAGAGAGCCATCCTCTTCCGTGTTCCCTGGGTTGACGACAAGGGCCAGGTCCAGGTCAACAATGGTTTCCGTGTACAGTTCAACAGCGCGATCGGACCTTACAAGGGCGGCCTTCGCTTCCATCCTTCTGTAAACCTTGGCATCATCAAGTTCCTGGGCTTCGAGCAGGTTTTCAAAAACTCCCTGACCGGTCTTCCCATCGGCGGCGGCAAGGGCGGCTCCGATTTCGATCCCAAGGGCAAATCCGACCGCGAAGTCATGGCATTCTGCCAGAGCTTCATGACCGAGCTCTACAGACATATCGGCGCAGACACTGACGTACCCGCCGGTGATATCGGCGTCGGCGGCCGCGAGATCGGCTTCCTGTACGGCCAGTACAAGAGAATCACCGCCCTCTATGAAGGCGTTCTGACCGGCAAGGGCCTCACCTACGGCGGCTCCCTGGCAAGAACCCAGGCTACCGGCTATGGTCTGGTCTACCTGACCCAGGAGCTCCTCAAGGATCACGGCACCAGCCTTGAAGGCAAGACTGTCTCCGTCTCCGGCGCAGGCAACGTTGCCACCTATGCGATCGAGAAGGCTCAGCAGCTTGGCGCAAAGGTCGTCACCTGCTCTGATTCCACCGGCTGGATCTATGATCCCGAAGGCATCGATGTTGCTCTTCTTAAGGAAGTCAAGGAAGTCAAGCGCGCACGCCTGACCGAGTACAAGGCTGCAAGGCCCTCCGCTGAGTATCACGAAGGCAAGGGTGTCTGGACCATCAAGGTCGACGTCGCACTTCCCTGCGCGACCCAGAACGAGCTGCTGCTCGATGACGCGAAGGCACTCGTTGCCAACGGTGTCTACGCAGTCTGCGAAGGCGCAAACATGCCCACCTCCCTCGAGGCGACCGAGTACCTGCAGGAGAACGGCGTTCTCTTCGTTCCCGGCAAGGCATCCAACGCCGGCGGCGTAGCTACCTCCGCACTGGAAATGAGCCAGAACTCCGAGCGTCTGTCCTGGACATTCGAGGAAGTCGACCAGAAGCTCCAGGGCATCATGGTCAACATCTATCACAACATCGACGCCGCTTCCAAGAAGTACGGCATGGAAGGCAACTACGTGGCAGGCGCCAATATCGCCGGCTTCGAGAAGGTCCTCAATGCTATGGAAGCACAGGGTATCGTCTGATATCCGGCGCATCGCATAAATCGCCACAGCATTGACACCGTGCGTCCGCCTGATGGCCGCCGCACACTGCCGTCTTTCATGACACACAAAAAACGCAGATATCCCTTCACCAGAGGGTGTCTGCGTTTTTTATATTATCCGTCGATCAGCACTCCATCCCGGAGAGTACAATAGGTGTATCCTTTCGCTATGTAGGTATCGAAAATTCCCTCGACAATCACCTCTTCTCCCTCGCTGGGATAATCCTCCGGACGGTCATAGGTCTCGTTCAGTTCGAATTCTATTCCCTGAGCACAGCAGGCCGTTGCATCCTGAATAACGCAGGCATAATAGTAAATGCCGCTCACTCAGAGGTTTTGTCCGGTCAGGCTCTCAGGGCAGGCGCGGACCTTAGCAGGTGTGCCGCTCACGACGATGGTGCCGCCTTCGGCGCCGCCCCCCGGGCCCATGTCGATGATATAATCAGCGCTTCGGATGACATCCAGGTCATGTTCGATGACGATGACCGTTGCGCCGTGGTCGAGCAGGCTCCTGAAGACCTCCAGCAGCACGCGCACATCTTTTGGGTGCAGGCCGATGGTGGGTTCATCGAAGACGAAGACGGAATCCTCCTGTCCTCTGCCCATCTCGCTGGCCAGCTTGAGGCGCTGCGCCTCACCGCCGGACAAACCGGGCGTCTCCTCTCCCAGGGTAAGATAACCCAGGCCCAGGTCGTGGAGGACCTGCAGGCGCCTGCGGGTCGCCGGCAGATCCGAGCAGGCCTCCAGCGCTTCGTCAACACTCATGGACATGAGATCCGGCAGACTGTGGACCGTCCCGTTTTTTGCCCTGCGCCGGATATCATGGGCCTCCCTGCGGTAACGCCCTCCCCGGCAGTCCGGGCAGGGGATGTCCACATCCGGCAGAAACTGCACATCCAGAGAGATCTCTCCGGTCCCGTCGCAGGTGGGGCAGCGGAGTTTACCTGTATTGTAGGAAAAATCTCCCGCTTTATAGCCGCGTGCCTTTGCGTCCGGCGTCCGGGCATAGATCTTGCGCAGATCATCGTGCACATTGGCATAGGTTGCCACTGTGGACCGCACATTGATACCGATGGGGGTCGCGTCGATCAGCTTGACCTGATGGATGCCCGGTGCCTCCAGAGATCTTACGTGGGCGGGAAGTTTCTTTCCATTGATGGCGGCGGAAAGAGCCGGAATCAGGCTCTCCAGGATCATGGTCGTCTTGCCGGAACCGGAGACGCCGGTGACCACTGTCAACTTCCCTTTCGGGATCCGGACATCCAGGGAATGCACGGTGTGGATGGGACCAGTCTTCATATGGATGGTTCCGTTTGCAAAAAGCCCCGCTTCGGCTCCCGGCATAAGGTCATCTTTGGTTTGGATCGAGTCCTCTCCTGACAGATAAGGGCCGATCACCGATTCGGGATTATGTTCAATTTCCTCGATGGTGCCCTCAGCGATGACAGTGCCGCCCGAGGCGCCGGCACCCGTACCCATCTCAATCATCCAGTCCGCGTGGGACAGGACCTGGGTATCGTGGTCTACGATCACCACCGTGTTGCCGTCCGCCGCCAGATCATCCATGACCCCGGTCAGACCCTTGAGGTTGTGAGGGTGCAGACCGATGGAGGGCTCATCGAGTACGTAGAGGACTCCTGTGGTGCGGTTGCGGACTGCCCTGGCCAGCTGCACGCGCTGGCGCTCGCCCGTGGAAAGGGTGGAGGCCGCGCGGTCCAGGGACAAATAGCCCAGGCCCAGGTCCATCAGGCGAACGGAAGTATCCAGGAAGGATTCCGCGATATTGACAGCCATGGGGCGCATGGGCTCCGGCAGGGAGTCCGGAACTCCCTTGACCCAGGGAATGAGGTCCGAGAGTGTCATGGCCGTCGCCTGATCGAGGCCGATCCCGCGCAGGCGGGGAGCTCTGGAAGCCTCGGAAAGCCTGGTTCCGTGACAGTCCGGGCAAGTCCCCTCCTTGAGGAAGCGCTCGATCCGCTTCATGCCCTTCTCATCCTTTACCTTGGACAGGGCGTTTTCCACGGTATAGACCGCGTTAAAGTAGGTAAAGTCCATCTCAGTGGATTGTTTTGTCTGCGGATTCATATAGAAAATATGTTTCTTTTCGGCGGGGCCGTGATAGACCATCTCCTTTTCCGCAGGCGTGAGATCTTTGAAGGGCACATCCGTGCGCACGCCCATCTCGCGGCAGACGTCCTTCATCAGGGACCACATGAGGGTTCCCCATACCACGACAGCGCCCTCGTCGATGGTCAGCTCTTCATTGGGCACAAGGGTCGACTCATCGACCGTGCGCGTAATGCCCGTTCCGCCGCAGGTGGGGCAGGCGCCGCTGCTGTTGAAAGCCAGTTCCTCTGCGCCGGGTCCGTAAAAACCAGCACCGCAGACAGGGCAGATGGTCTCCTGCATGGCCGCCACATCCATGGACGGCTCCACGTAATGACCGTTGGGGCAGCGGTGGCTTGCCAGGCGGGAAAACATGAGCCGCAGGCTGTTGAGGAGCTCCGTCATGGTGCCGAAAGTACTGCGGATTCCGGGAACGCCCGGCCGCTGGTGGAGGGCAAGCGAGGCCGGAACATATCGGACCTCGTCCACATGCGCCCGCGCCGCCTGGGTCATCCTGCGGCGTGTATAGGTTGAAAGCGACTCCAGGTAGCGCCTGGAGCCCTCTGCATAGAGAACCCCCAGGGCAAGGGATGACTTGCCTGAACCCGAGACGCCTGCGATGGCCGTGATCGTGTTCAAAGGAATATCCACATCGATGTTCTTCAGGTTATGTACCCGCGCCCCCCGAACCTCCATACAGCGGGGGAGCATTTTTTTGTCTTTTTTCATTTTCTTCCTTATAAGTTATAAATATTGTCTTTTTCCATCCCCCTATTTACAGGTGGCAAATATTGTCTTTTTTATTCCCTTCCTTACGGGTGGGAAATATTGTTTTTTATTTCTGCGGCATGGGTGCAGGAAGGTCGAAGCCGGTATCGATCCTGACAAAGCGCTCTTCTCTGGCTGCCGTCAGAATGGCCTCTCCGACTTCCAGGGAATGAAGGGCCATAGCGCCCGAGGCCCGGCAGGGGCGCTTTTCATAGATGGCGCGTACCATGTCTACAAGGCCGATGCCGCGGTTGTTGGTCACAAAACTGGTCGCGTCAAAATCATGCCTGACCTCCGCGATCTCCCAGGGAATATCCTCGTCGCCCTCGTGGCGGGGCATATTTTTCCAGCGATAGGTGTCCCGGGTTTTCACCAGGGTGTCGCCGCCGAAGACATTAGGGCCCTTGTTGGGGTCCTCTTCCGCCATTACCAGAGTCGCTTTCGTCCCGTACAGCTCCATGCGGGGCATGACAGAGTCCCAGGCGTCCCAGACCATGTTGTAATTTACCACGGCGCCGCAGCGGAATCTCAGGACCGCCATGAGGGAGGTCATGATCTCAGGATCCACCTTCAAGGCATGTCCCCTGAGGGGCTCGGAGTAAATCATCCTCTCCTGCTGCGGCTGGATACCCATGGCAGTTACGGATTCTACCGGTCCCAGCAGAGACAGCAGGGCCGTCATGTAATAGGGTCCGATATCCAGGACCGGGCCGGCTCCCTTCTGATAAAAGAACTCCGGATTCGGATGATACCATTCCCATCCGTGGGAGATGCAGTTGGCTGTGCCCGCAACGATCTTTCCGGTGGCGCCCTCATCGATCAGCCTGCGGAAGGTCTGCAGCCTTGCGCCCATAAAGGTGTCGGGCGCACATCCGACATAGAGTCCCTTCTCTTTCGCCAGATCCATGATTTCCTTCCCTTCGGCAAACGTCGCTGCAAGAGGTTTCTCCGTATAGACATGTTTTCCTGCCCTGACAGCAGCAATATTATAAAGATAGTGTGCAGCCGGTGTTGTCAGATTCAAGACCAGATCCACATCGGGGTCCCCGATCAGCTCATCTCCGGTCGCATAGGCTTTTTTGAAACCGTACTGTTCCTTTTTTGCCCTCGCCTTTTCCGGTGTCCGGCAGGCACAGGCATACAGTTCCACTTCCTCCGGATAATTCTGCAGATTTGTCAGATAGGCATTGCTGATATCTCCAAGTCCGATCACACCGATTCGCAAAGCACGCATAAAAACCTCCAATCCTTTCTCTTCCTTATATCCTGCTGCAGCATTTTCCTGCTGATACTTGAGGACTTTTACAGAATAACTTGTATGATTTTGAAAGTCATTTCTGAACCGTTCCCTATTTACAGCTCTGCTGCATCGACCATCTTCCGGACCGCCCTGCCGGCACCGTTGTGGTCGTTATCATCCGTGATCATGTCGCATAGCTCCCGGATCTCTTTCTCCGCGTTCCCCATCGCCACCGCAAATCCGGCAGCCTGGAGCACTGCTCTGTCGTTGTCGGCATCCCCGATGCCTGCAGTCTCCTCCATGGGGATTCCCAGATGCGCGGCAAGTTTCTCAAGGCCCAGTGCCTTTGACACGCCGGGCGCAGTCATTTCCAGTGATGTCTCTTCTGCACGGGCAAACATCAAAGGAAGATGGCGCACTTGTCCGTATGCCCTGTCACGGTCCTCTTCCGACCGGAAATAAATATTGACCTTCGCGATCGACTCATGCCGCAGTGCCTCCTCGGCCATGCTGGCCACAGGCGTCGCCACACGGTGATAAAAGTCCTTGTAGACACCCATATGGAAGTCTTCCATATGTTCCATCTGTTCAGAGTTCACGATCGAGCGGCCGTCGCCGAGAAAGTGGATCATGCCGTTTTTTTCTCCCACCAGACGGATGATCTCCAGGACGGTCTCCTGCGGAATCCCGCGGCGGAAGACACTTTTTTTCTCGTAAAAATCATATACGATCGAACCGCTTGTGCAGATTCCGTAACGGATCTGGGGCAGCGCCTCTGTATAAGGAGCCAGTTCGACAATATCCCGTCCCGAACAATAGACCATATGTATGCCCTGCGCGGCAGCATAGGCAATATCCCCCGGCGTATCCGGATGAATGGTCTTATCCGACATCAAAAGTGTCCCATCCATATCCAGGGCGATCAAACTGATTTTTCTCTTTTTCATCTCTACTCCCATTCAGGTGTATCACGGACATCCATATGAAAAACGGCCTGTCTCTGTGGAATCTTCCATACAATCTCACGCTTTAGCGTCAGGCCTGTTTCCTTGAATACTGGTAATTATTCAGCACCCCCATGTTCAGAACGCTTCCCGTAGTAGATACAAATATTGTAACATATGGAGACTTTTAATGGGGACAGTTCCGGTAAGCCTATCTGCCGATCCGCTGATTATGCCCCGCGGACATGGCTGAAGAATCGGGAAAAAGATGACGGCACTTTTTTGAGCTATCCGTTTACAACTTGCTTTTTATAATGTAAAATCATCATTGGGGATTTTCTGCGCACAAATCAGTTGCATCAAATATAGCTTTACACAACCAGTCATGTCGGATTCCTGCAATCAGGAGACACGACCAGCTTGTCAGAGGGTCATTTCACTCCTGCAGGTACCGGTATGGTGCGTTGGCGCACCCGAAAAATGATTTGTGCTCCGGCAGGTGGTCCCGGGAAGGATGTGGCCTATGCGTCAGTTTGAACTGATCGCGCCCTGCCATTTCGGCATGGAGAGCGTCGTAAAAAATGAGATTTATGAAATCGGATATGATGTAACAGAAGTGACCGACGGCAGGGTCACTTTTATTGGCGATGAAGAAGCGATCGCCCGCGCCAATATCTGCCTGCGGACCGCAGAGCGTATTCTGCTCAAAGTAGGCTCTTTCCACGCGGAAAACTTCGAGGAGCTTTTTCAGGGGACCATGGCGCTCCCCTGGGAGCAGTACCTGCCCCGCGAGTCCCGCTTTTGGATCAAAAAAGCCGCCAGTATCAAGAGCAAGGTATTCTCCCCTTCCGATATTCAGTCTGTCATGAAAAAAGCTATGGTCGAGCGGATGAAGCAGAAATATCCCATCGACTATTTTCCTGAGACCGGGTCGGATTATCCGGTCCGGGTCTTTATTTACAAAGATGAAGTCACTGTTGCCATCGATACCTCCGGCGATTCTCTGCACAAGCGCGGGTACCGCCGCATGAAGGTCAAAGCCCCGATCGCAGAGAACCTGGCGGCGGGTTTGATCATGCTGACCCCCTGGCAGCCCGGCAGAGTTCTGGTGGATCCCTTCTGCGGAAGCGGCACTTTCCTGATCGAGGCAGCTCTGATGTCCGCAAATATCGCACCCGGCCTCTACAGGCATTTCAACGCCGAGGACTGGACGGAGCTCATTCCTTCGACCTACTGGCTGGAAGCGCGCGAGGAAGCCAGGGACATGATCGATCTTTCCGTAGATACTGATCTGCAGGGATACGACATCGATCCCGCCGCGATCGCTGCGGCACGGGAGAACGCCCGGCTGGCCGGTGTGGAAAAGCTGATCCACTTCCAGACACGGCCGATTTCCGCACTCTCCCATCCCAAGAAATACGGTTTCATCATCACAAACCCGCCCTACGGCGAGCGTCTGACGCCCGGTTCCGAGGCCCTTACAGAAGTCGACCTGACCGATGCAGCCCGCTCCAGGGTCAACACAGGCGCCCTCAAAGAACTGTATGAGACCCTGGGAGAACGCTTCCGGGCCATGGACACCTGGTCCATGTACCTGATCACTTCCTATGACAAGTGCGAGGAGGCGATCGGCAAAAAGGCCGCGAGGAACAGAAAAATATACAACGGCATGCTCAAGACCTATTTCTACCAGTTCCCGGGCCCCCGTCCGCCCAGACGCAGGACCGGTTCCAGAGGGAGCCTCTGATGCCCAGTCTTTTTCATGATCTGATATATTCCGGGCTCACAAGCGGGCCCGGCGTAACGATAACTATAAAATAAAGAAGATCAAGAATCAGAAATAACGAACAAACGATCATTTACCATCTGTTTAGAGAGACACGTAATGAATCCGAAGAAATATCAAATCATTTTTGCGACAGGCAACCAGGGAAAGATCCGCGAGATCAAGGAGATCGCAAAGGAAAGCATCCATGCCTCCCGCATCGAAGTCCTTTCGATGAAGGAAGCCGGCGTCCAGGCGGACCCTGAGGAGAACGGTGCAGACTTTGAAGACAATGCCCTCATCAAGGCACAGGCTGTTTTTGACCTGCTCCGTTCCCGGCCAGTTCCCGAGGATACCCTCCGTATCGTGATGAGTGACGACTCAGGCCTTGTGATCGACGCCCTTGGCGGCGCTCCCGGCGTTCATTCTGCCCGCTACATGGGCTATGATACCGATTACCGTCTGCGCATGGAGCATATCCTGGAGCTCATGAAAGACGTTCCCGACGAAAAGCGGTCCGCCAGATTCGTCGCCGCCGTCGCGGCAATCCTTCCCGACGGATCCTCCCGCGTCGTCCGCGGTGCCATGGAGGGCATGATCGGCCACTCCATCGCCGGCGAAAACGGCTTCGGCTACGACCCCTTCTTCTACCTGCCGCAGTATCACAAGACCAGTGCGGAGATCTCCCCGGAGGAAAAAAACCGCATCAGCCACCGTGGGCAGGCACTGCGCATGATGATGGATCAGTTGGGACTTCAGTAAATAAACTGCCCGGAGCAGGCACATCTGCGCCCGTTAATCTGCGCGTTATTACAGTACAGCCCCCGCTGAAAACAGGGCAAAAAAACAGAGTGCCTTTTTGGCATCACTATTCCAGCGGGGCGCTCCCGCTCCGTGAAAAACGCAGCGGATACTAAGCTTTTTGCTTCGCTGAGGCTCGCAAAAAGCAAGTACCGGCGTTTTTCAAGGCCCGCCTTCACAGTAATGCGCAAAAAGGCCTCCCAAAAATCAGCCTGGTCTGTATTACAGCCGTTCTCTATTTCGTTAATTTTATTTTGTAATTTTGTCGTTGACACATTCCCAATTGTTAGATATAATATCTCTTGCATGTGAGACAACGGTCTCCAACGGGGTGTGGCTCAGTTTGGCTAGAGCGCCTGGTTTGGGACCAGGAGGTCGCAGGTTCGAATCCTGTCACCCCGATGAATCACACAATTTCATAGCATTTATTGTGCGGGTGTAGTTCAGTGGTAGAACACTAGCCTTCCAAGCTAGATATGTGGGTTCGATTCCCATCACCCGCTTTCGTAATTGTAAATCCGCAGGGGCGATTGCGAACGGCTTATGTGTCCGTAGCTCAGTTGGATAGAGCACCGGCCTTCTAAGCCGGGTGTCGGGGGTTCGAGTCCCCCCGGGCATACGCAGGACTGAATGATCTTCTCTCCTGTTTTATATGGTGGGTATGGCGTAGTTGGTTAGCGCGCCAGATTGTGGTTCTGGAGACCGTGGGTTCGAGTCCCATTACCCACCCTTTTTTTATGTAAAGTTACAGCCTTTTATGGGCGGTCAAACACTGTTGGGCTATCGCCAAGCGGTTAAGGCACAGCACTTTGACTGCTGTATCGTTGGTTCGATTCCAACTAGCCCAGTTCATGGGACATTAGCTCAGATGGTAGAGCACTTGACTTTTAATCAAGTTGTCGGGGGTTCGAGTCCCCCATGTCTCACTTTTTTCTTATTTTCTTTTTCCTTTTTTCTGCGGCGGCACAATAACATTGCGTCGTCGCATTTTGCGTGTAGCAATGAGCCATGCGCATGCAAAAGATTACTGGCTCGGTGGGAGCTTGCTCACACAAGAGCCAATAATTTTTTGCATGCATACGGCGAATGCCGCGACAGCGAGCGATAAGCACAGTGGTTTTTGCTGTGCGTTCGCGAGCCTGTCGGCATGGCGAATTGCGTAGGCTTACCTCCAAGTCATGCGCAGACATGCATACGGCGAATGCCGCGACAGCGAGCGATAAGCACAGCGGTTTTTGCTGTGCGTTCGCGAGCCTGTCGGCATGGCGAATTGCGTAGTTTCGGGGTTATAGCTGATGCGTGCTTGCACGTAATCAGATTGAGGTTTTACATACATACGGCAAATGCCGCGGTGAGGATTATTGCGGAAGATTTCCTTTAAGTTATATCTTTTAAAATACCACACGCAGCTATGGCGGAATTGGCAGACGCGACAGATTTAGGTTCTGTTGGGACCCCCCGTGCAGGTTCAAGTCCTGTTAGCTGCATTAAAAAAGCATCCCCTCTCTCGGGATGCTTTTTTCTTTCAATTGATCAAAAACAGAACCTGCCCGGCATGAAGGGCGGCTGCTGTAACTCACTGGTGCAGCTCCCGCCATATAATGGTTGAAGATATCCCGATTATATGTAAAAATCTGAGTAATGTTGCCGAGGGCCAGTTCAAGCGGCCAGCCGCTTTAGTTATTTACCCGAGTGTGTCCGGAATATAAGAAAGAGACCAGAATGAAGACCGACAACACAGCTGATCATAGGAACAGAACTGCCGCGCGTTTTTTCTTTTACGTGCTGGGCATATGCATTCTTGCTTTGGGACTGACCTTAAGTACAAAGACCAATCTCGGTGCTTCACCGATCATCGCTGTTGCGTTCAGCATCTCGGAGCTGAGCGGGATAGAGCTGGGCGATGCCACATTTATCCTCTACGGCTTCTTTATACTCCTGCAGATCGCGCTGCATCTTGATAAAAAGAAAGCAATTCTGATCGATATCCTGCAGCTGCCCTTCAGTATTTTCTTCACAAGGCTCCTCAACCTCTATGCCTCAGTGATTCCTGTCCCCCAAACTCTTACCGGACGGATCCTGGTCCTGGTGATCGCAGTCATACTGATCGGAACAGGTGCGGCTCTCACCCTTGATATGCGTCTGGTGGTAAGTCCGGGTGATGGCATTGTACAGGCTGTCTCGGACCGGACCGGCCTGGAACTTGGCCTGACAAAAAACATCGTTGACGTATGCTGCGTTCTGGCAACCTGCATCCTTACCCTGACCTTTGCCCATCGTGTCATCGGTATCGGCATCGGAACCCTGGCCGGTATGTTTGGTACCGGCAGGGTGATCGCGGTCTTTAACAGACTTTTTGGCGCTTACCTGATCCCGCTCGGAAAAGAGAGCAGTTCGGGAGCATGATCCGGTCACTTTAAAATAACACAAAAAGCAACCGCGCTGCTGCCCTCTCTCACCGCCGGCCTGTCTCCGCCTTAAGGCGGAGAAATACAGTATACGGGCCGTATCATAATGTCATAATCTTATAAAACCCCGATACAGCTTTCTGTTGGAATGCTGCATCGGGGTTTTGCATCTTTTTACGGGCTTTCAGAATCCGCCCTGTCCTGCTCCGGTCCTGCTTTTGTCCTATTGTTCCTTCCGGAATTTTTCATCCTTCCGGTATCTTTCCTCTGCCTGCTTATGACAGCGCTGCCTGCGTCCGGGGTCAGATTCAGCGCACAGATACCGATCAGGACACCGGTGGAGTCGATCAGGACGTCCCACAGCTGCCCCGATCGTCCGGGAACACTGAGCTGATGGATCTCATCACTGACCGCATACAGAAAACCGATGATGAATGGCAGGGTAACCGTTACCCATTTTGAGACTTTCTGTGAAT
>Ga0256407_10011951_pt1 | contig 11908 bp, 10 predicted proteins | sample RumenRJG_04DNA_FD_193489 | JGI IMG/M metagenome (GOLD analysis project Ga0256407, IMG submission 193489) | Bovine rumen microbial communities from Lethbridge, Alberta, Canada - RJG_04 | ecosystem: Host-associated > Mammals > Digestive system > Stomach > Rumen | place: Canada: Alberta... | reverse complement strand
AAGGATTTCTATATTACGTTGTTTGGCGACACTAATATAGTGATTATCAATGAGATGTGCAATATTTCTCAAAGAAATCAACCTTAGCATTTTTTCGTTTTTAGCTACTTGCGAAACTTAAATAATTAAACGCAATGCAGCATTCCGCCTTTTCGCTTATGGAAAGGATAAAAGCCGGTATCAAATCAGATTCCGGGTTACGTTCAATGCACAACGCCTGGATCTGAAGACGGGATGCCAGCTCGTTGACTTTAATGCTTGGGATGACGAGGCTCAACTGGTTAAGCCTGGTTACAAGGGCCCCAAGGGGGAGACCTCCCTGTCCATCAATAATGAGCTCCGGAATATCAAGGACCAAATGGATGACACGTTCAAGTTCTTCGAAGCAACGGACAAAATCCCGACACCGAGTGAACTTCAAAAGAAGTATGAGGACCGTTTGAACGGAACTGTACCCCAGCGACCGGAACCTGAACCGAAGAAGGAGCGTAAACCTAAGGCTCCTGATTTCTTTGAGATTTACGATAAGTTCATCAAAGAGAGCGGAGAGAAGAATGCGTGGACAAAGGCGACCTATGCGAAGATGGAGACGATGCGCAGAGACTTGAAGGCCTTCAAGAAGAACCTTAAGTTCTCGGATATAACCGAGTCTACCTTAACGGAATTCGTAGCTTATTTCCGTGATGTGAAAACGCTTCGGACGCCCCGCAAAAAGAAAGGCGATAGGGAAGAGTACGACCACGATGACATCGTTGGCTTGAAGAATTCTTCCATCGAAAAGAAACTGCGCTTTTTGCGCTGGTTCCTGAACTGGGCCACCGAGAAAGGCTACAATACGAACATGACTTATAAGTCATTCAAGCCAACCTTGAAGACTACCCAGAAGAAAGTCATCTATCTGACAAAGGAAGAAATGGGCCGCATCCGTAACCTTCAGTTATCCGAAGCCCAGGCTTACCTTGAACCGATCCGTGACGTCTTCCTATTCTGTTGCTTCTCCGGCCTCCGTCATTCAGACGCCAATAATCTTCGCAAAAGCGACATTAAAGGCGACCATATTGAGGTTACGACGGTCAAGACGGCAGACAGTATCTCTATCGAACTAAACGACGTTACAAAGGCCATTCTGGAGAAATACAAGGATGCCCCTTTCAATAACAATAAGGCCTTGCCGAACTACACAAACCAAGCGATGAACCGGGACGTCAAGGAACTCTGCAGACTCGCCGGTATCAATGAGGAGATCCGCATTACGACCTACAAGGGCAATGTCCGTACTGACGAGATCCATCCCAAGTGGGAACTCGTCGGCACTCACACCGGACGTCGCACTTTCATCGTCACCACCCTGTCCCTGGGCATCCCGCCGAACGTCGTGATGAAATGGACAGGCCACAGCGACTACTCATCCATGAAGCCCTACATTGATATCGTAGACTCGATCAAAGCATCTTCGATGACGAAACTCAATGGGCTGTTGTAGAAAAATGATTACCTTCGCATAAAAGAACGTGCTATGGCAAAGAAGTCGCCGCAAACAAAGCAAAAGGATGTCGCAAATTGCGACCACCTTCCTCAACCCTCGGTTGAGAACCGCATCTTCACTATTCGGGGAGTTCAAGTCATTATTGACAAGGATCTCGCTGAGTTATATGGTGTTAGTACAAAGCGACTTAATGAGCAGGTTCGCCGCAATATCAATCGGTTCCCTGACTCTTTCCGTTTTCAATTGACGGCTGACGAAACTGCCGAGGTGGTCGCAAATTGCGACCGCCTTAACACCTTGAGATTCTCTCCGACAAAGCCATTTGCTTTCTCTGAACAAGGAGTTGCTATGCTTTCGTCTGTATTACACAGTGAAGAAGCCGTAGCGATCAGCATCAAGATTATGAATGCTTTTGTCGCAATGCGTCATTTCCTGCTCTCCAATGCTCAGGTTTTCCAAAGGCTAGACCGAATAGAATTCAAGCAACTGGAGACAGACCATAAGATTGAACAGATTTTCGACAAGTTGGAAGAACAATCTGTCATCCCGAAGCAAAACATTTTTTTCGATGGCCAGGTATTCGATGCCTATCGGTTTGTCTCCGAACTTATCAAGAGCGCTAAGACGGAGATTGCCCTAATTGACAACTACGTAGATGAGAGCGTGCTTACTATGCTTGATAAGCGGGACTCCTCGGTAAAGGCAACTATCTACACGAAGCAGATTACGTCTCAATTCCAACTGGACATTAACAGGCACAATGCCCAATATGCTCCCATCAGCGTTCAGCCATTCAATAAAGCTCACGATAGATTCCTGATCATCGATAATAGGGTCTATCATTTCGGTGCATCTTTGAAAGATCTTGGGAAAAAGTGGTTTGCAGTCTCTCTTATGCAGGATCTTACACCACAAGATCTTATTAGTCGAATATAGGGATAATGACAGTTATTCCTGGCTATTGGCTCATTATAAATGTTAAAATAATTCTCTCCCTCGGTTGCCCCGAGGGATTTCCTTTTCCCTTTGTTCAAGCGGAAATCCAGGCGGATTGATAAACAAGTATTCAATCCGGGGAAGAAGTGGATCTGCCGTTCTTGAAAGCCTCAGTTTTTGTCCAAGCGTGCCACTTACATAGGCCGCAAAAACGATGAAGGTCTCCAACCCCGGAGGACTTTACAACGCCGAATCAGAGGCATCTGAGTATACGCTTAAAGTATACTGAGTACCATTTTGTAGTACCATTTTCGAAATAATCGCATTTTTACGCCCCGAATTGCCCCGGGAATCCCGGAAGTCTTTTGCAGGTGAAAGCATATTCCTAACTTGAGTCAGGGAAGTGACCCATAGTTCCCTGAATGTGGGCACGTTGTCTTTGAAAGATCGGCACGCTTGTACAATCCTGCCGATCGAAGAAAAGGACGAATGTGCCGAAGTTTAATGCTTAAAAGACTTGTTTGGACAAGTAAAAGAAATGAAGGACGAAAAGATTATCGAAGGGCTTCTCGTAAAGCCCCTTTGGCAGATGACCGGGGAGGAGTACTGCCAGCTCACGCAATATGCGATGAGCCTTTCCCCGAACGCGGAGACCAGTCCGGCTCCTATGGGTCAGAAGGCCCTCGGCGTTCACGCTCTGGCCGTGGAGCTCGGATGCTCGGATTCCACCATATATGCGCTCATGCGCGCAGTACGTGAAGAGGACGGATCCTCCGAAGGAGGCGGGATACTGAAGCCTGCCATCGTCTCCCGGATCGGGCGACGGATTGTCTTCGATGTCGACAAGGCGCGCGACCTGGCAACACAGTATCAGCAGCGATGAGTCAGTTCAAGAACCTCCGATATAGCATCACCCTCAATGATGCGCAGCTCGATTATCTTTCGGACGAGCAGCAGGATATCCTCCGGATGAAGTGCCTCAAAACCTTCATCCGGATGGCCGTCCTGGAGGAAACCAAGGTCTCCGGAAAGAACTATTCAGCTGTCCTACAACCCGGGCAATTCAGGGCTTCCAAAGTCGACCTTGCCCGGTTGTGGGGCTGCGACCGTAAGACGGCAACCCGCATCGTCCAGGAGTTCAACCAGATTGGCATCCTTCGGTCGGAATCATCCAACCGGACCACCATCCACACGTTGATTTGCCTATCCGTTTGGTTCACCGGTTGGGGAATGAAAAAGAACAGTTTCTTTGACAGCAAACCCGTGGTAAAGCCGATCGTGAAACCGTCCCGGGCCACGAAGAGTGTCCCACCTGGAACTGCTGCCGAAACCATTAAATCCGACTGCGTAAATCCGACGATTCCAGATGGGGCACAGTAGGTTTATCCCCGCATCTTTTCTCTTTCCCTTTATTTCCTAACCGACAGGAAAGTTGATGCGGGAGACTGTAACCCTTTCGGGCGCGCGGATTCGGCAGCAAGGATAGCACTGGTTCCCACACTTTCTTCTTCCCTTATATCCCAGATTGAACTCATAATGAGGCTCAAATCTAAGGGAGAGAAGAAAGACGCAAAGCCAGACCGGAGGGTGGCAGATTTAGAAGCAGGGCTCGCCCGTTATAGCCCACTATAACTACACGCTCCGCTTCTGTAGTTGTGGGCTCTGCCGAGGGTAAGGGCAAGGGATCTCCACCCCTTGGATTCCCGGGCAGGGAGTGACCCTCTCCCTGCACCCTCCGATCAGGGCGCCGCCCCGATACCCTGACGCCGGTCTTAATACAAACCAAAGAACAAGAACACCAGCCCATGAGTAAAGCATCCATCCATATCAAACCGTGCAACATCGCCCAGAGCGAAGCGCATAACAGGCGGGACAAGAATTACCTCAAATCCCTGAATCCCGACCAGATTTACATAGACACTTTCCTGACTCCTTTCAATAAGTCTTATGTCACACCAGAACTGGAGTTCACCAGCCTTCAAGAATACTATGAAGAACTCAAGGCGATGGTTAAGGATAAGACCGGCAGGGCGATGCAGGAGAAGGATGTAGAATACACGGACAAGAATGGTAGAAAGCGTGTCCGTAAAGGAAGCAGTCCTCTCCGGGAGGGCGTGGCAGTCATCGAAGAAGGGACAACGTTGGAGGACCTCAAGAAATTCACGGCGGCCGTTCAAAAGAGGTGGTACATAAGAGCCATCCAGATTCACATTCACCGGGACGAAGGGCACTATGAGGAAAACGAGCGAGGCAGGAGGATCAGGGTGCCGAATTATCACGCACATATCGTATGGGACTGGATGGATCATAAGACCGGAAAGTCGTACAAGTTGAGCGAGAAAGACATGTCGGAGATGCAGGATCTGCTGGCCGATATGCTGAAGATGGAGCGCGGACAAAAGAAATCCGAAACTGGACTTGAGCACCTGGACCGGGAGGAGTTTATCCTTAAGAAACTGAAGAATGAGCAGAAGGCTGTAAAGGAAAAGACGGAAGCGTTGGAGTTAGAGATCAAAGGGCTCGATTTCGACGAGGAAGAGCTCAGTGTCCCTGAAATAGAGACGGACAGTATAGTCAAAAAAGCCAAGGAAGCCATACGGAAGGAACTCTCAATACCTGTTCCTGTTATGGGAAGGGAGAAGTGGAGAGAGGAACGGGAAGAAGCTCTAAAGACGATCATGGCGGATATGGAAGACGATCTTATTGCGGCGAAGGGGAGCCAGAAACGGAAGATTTTGAGTTATGGAAAAGCGCTCTACAAGCAGACCAAAAGGGAAATCTATAAAATCAGTGAAGAAAACAAGCGACTCAAAGGGGAAAACCAGAGGTTAACCAAAGAGAACGACAATCTGAGGGGAAAACTCGCGTCTGTGGATGAGAATGCCGTCCGGAAACTGCGATCGGATCTTGCTGCAGCAAACCAGCGCGCCGAAAACGCCGACCTTGCGGTTGCTCAAGAAAAAGAGAGGACCAAACAGGAATGGCGCCGGGCCGAGCAGGAACGCAACAGGGCCGAAAAAGCCGAAGACCAGGTCCGCGAGATACTCTCTGTTCCTGAGATAAAGCAGTTTTGGGAGATGCTTCTTCGTCAAAAGGCCTTCCTGGAGGAAATGAATCGAAGGATCTCAAAAGCCGTTACGGCCCTTTACGACTTCGCCAAGAATCGCGACCTCATCTTCTCCAATGAGGCAGAGGACAGTATCGCCAATGGTATTATCGCAGAGGCGATCCTGAAAGACTTGGATCCGACGGAAGAAGGCCAGCGGAAGAAGGCGGCGAAAAACCTGCTTGACAAGGTTAACTGGAAAGGAACGTATCAATCCAGCTGTGATCTGGCCGAGACCCGCATCGAACAACTCTGCGAAGAGATTACCGTCTCGAAGGAGATTGTGGCAACGTTATTACTCGCTGCCGGTGGAAAAGGAGGTGTAAGCGTCGGGGGTGGCGGAGGTGGCTCCAACAACGAACTCACCAACTGGGACGGCACGAAGAAAAAATCCGGTTGGAGTAGAAGCAGATAAGAGAAAGCTCCCGGGAAAACAAGCTGCCGCCACCTCCTTTGAGATGACGGCAGTTTTTTTATTTTAAGGCTAAAAGCCGAAGAATCTACTTGGTGAACAGCCCCATCCTCCGGAACGTCACATCGCCCTCGATCAGGTTCGGCCCGCCAATATTCACTTCTTCGCGCGAGAGCACCAGCTTGTCCTTGCTACACTCTTTCACATAGTACCGTGCTGCTGGCGTATAGGCCGCTTTCCGGTCCTCTTGCATAAAAGGCTTCTTCGATGGTATAACTCAAAACGACGAAGACGGTTCGAAATGAATCATGCCCCGGAGCATCTGGCTCAAGAGACTGGTCAACTGCTCGGATTCCTGCAGGACTTGCACCGTAAGCATCAGCGTGTCGAGATTGATCCCGGGCTCCTGCGCGCTTTCCAAGGCGATCCGGCAGTCGTCGGAAATGTCGTTCTCAAGTTTCGTGCATTCTTTTCTCAAGCGGTCCATGTCGTCGAAATCGCCTTCCCGGAGGTCTTTCAATGCTTTCAGATAGAGCGCGATGACACAGTCCCTTCTGGAAATGAATGCCTCATGGAATTCCTTCGGTATCGGAGAGAAGCTGTTGCCGACGTGTTCCATGACCGGATCGTTGATTCGCTTCATACAGTAGAGCATCTGCTTGCAGGAATTGATTCCCAGGAAATACCAGGTGTTCAGCGGTAGGAAGCGTTTCGGATCGAGCCGACGCATACAGATGACTTCCCGCTTGCGCTGGCGCTTGAGGGCTTTCCGCTGCTCGTCTATCTGTCCGTCCAGTTTTCTCAAGAGGCTGTATTCCTCGTTCAGGAATCCTTCCGTGGATCTTTTCAAGGCATCCGCTACGAACGCGAGATGGCCGGCATTGCCCAGCAGGATGTGCTCACGGAGCAGGCTCCAGATTTGTTCGTCGTCATGGCTGCAAAGCATTCTGTCATACAGTTCATCCTCCTCCTGCTTCTTCTTTTCTGCGAAACGTTTCTGGTTGCTCCAGAGAAGATAGACGGAGAGTGCGATGAAAAGGAACATCACGAAGTACCTGCCGAAATACATCGCGTTCGTCACGCAGAAACAGATGATGAACGCGACTCCGGCCGTGATGAACCATCCGCCGATTACGGAGAGTACGCCGGTGATCCGGAAGACCGCGCTGTCCCGGGTCCAGGCCCTGTCGGCCAGGGAGGCGCCCATCGCTACCATGAAGGTTACATACGTGGTTGACAGCGGCAGCTTGTAGGAGGTACCCAATGCGACGAGAAGACCTGCGAGGACGAGATTGACGGAGGCTCGGACCATATCGAAGGCAGCTCCCTCTTCGAGGGCGGTCCCGTCCTGGTTGAAACGCTTCCCGATGGCAGCCTTCACTTTTGCGGGAACCAGACTGCCCAGGAAAGCCGAGATGCGCAGGGAGGTGTGGACCAGTCTTCTGGCCACCGAGGAGGAGCCGAACATTTCATCTCCCTCATCCTGCCGGGACAGGTCTACACTGGTCTTGACGACGTTTTGGGCTTTCTTTGAGCGGATCAGGGTCAGGACCATAACAGCCCCGGAGAGCAGCAGGAAGACGACCGGGGTATGGGCGCTTTCCTGCAGGGATGTCATCATAAAGGCATCGGGATCGCCGTTCCCGTTGGCCGAGAAATCGAGGAACGCGTCGAGCCCTGTGAGCGGGACACCCACGAAATTTACGAGGTCGTTTCCTGCGAAAGCCATTGCAAGCGCGAAGGTTCCCATCAGGACAACCGTCTTGAGAATGTTGACCTTGGAAAAGGCCAGTATCGTTATCAGGGCGGTCATCGCCGCAAAGCCGATGGCCAGCAGGGCGCAGGTGTTCTCACTGATGAACTCCTTGATATCCGGCGTCATAAAGACAGAACCCTTGAGTCCGTTGATAAGCAGGAACCAAACGATGGCCGTGGCGCAGACTCCGCCGAACAGGATGGTTTTCAGGGATCCGTTCCGGGGTTTGACGAAGGTGAATACAAGCCGGGATATCCACATCACCAGCATGCCCGTAATGAAGGCCACGGCGACGGACAGGAAGATGGCGGCGATGACGCTCAGGGCCTTGTCCGTATTCAGAAGCTCTCCCAGGCCGGGGCCGTCTTCCCGGACCATCTTTACCAGTGATAGGGCGAGTGCGCCTCCCAGCATCTCGAACACCAGGGAAACGGTGGTGGACGTCGGCATCCCGAGGGAATTGAAAATGTCGAGCAGAATCACGTCTGTGACCATCACGGCCAGGAAAATGCAGATAACTTCGTAGAAACTGAAATACTGCGGGGCGAATATGCCGTGGCGGGCTACGTCCATCATTCCGTTGGACAGGGCGGCACCGGCGAAGACGCCGGTGGCCGCGACCGCGATGATCGTTTTGAAACGTGCGGCTTTCGCACCGATGGCCGAGTTGATGAAATTGACGGCGTCGTTGCTTACACCAACGACGAGATCGAATATGGCGAGTACGCAGAGGAATACGATGATCCCGCCAAAAATAAGCTGTGTCATTCTGTTTCGATTTGATATTAAACTAAGACGCCCTGTTCAATCCGATGGCCAACAGCAGGATGATGATGAACAAGATTAATCTTGTCCAGTTATAGATTCGCCAGATTCTCTCCGCTTTGGTCTCCCTGTTTTCAGTCTTTTTCATCTCCATTGTTTCTGTATTTAACCGCTGCAAAGAAAAACAGACGCTGTTAAGCGGTTATTAAACGGCGGTTAAGTTTCTGTTAAGCCGTTGGTAACGGCCTAATAAAAATGTAACTTTGCCATTATGGAAGAAATCATGATTATAGAAGATGACGCCGACCTTCGGGAGATCCTGAAGTTCAGTCTCGAACGGGCCGGCTACAAGACCTATGAAGCGGAGAGTGCCGAGAATGGGTTGGAAATGATGAACGACAGGATCCGGCTTATCCTGCTGGACGTAATGCTCCCGGGGATGTCCGGATATGAACTGGCCGGGGTCCTCCGGGAAAAAGGATGTAAGATGCCCATTATCTTCTTGACCGCCCGGTCTTCGGAGGAAGACCTCCTTTCCGGCTTCGCTTCCGGGGGTGACGATTACGTTGCGAAACCGTTCTCGACGGCGGAACTGTTAGCGCGCATCGGAGCGGTCCTGAAACGCTCCGCGTCAAGTTGCACTGGATTGGTCCATTGCGGACCCCTGTCGGTCGATCTGGATGCGGAGAAAGTCTTCCTCGAAGGCAATGAGGTGCTGTTTTCAAGAAAGGACTATGAGATCCTGGCGTTCCTGATCCGGAATCAGGGGACATTTTTCACTCGCAGCCAGATCATCAAGGCGCTTTGGCTGGATGCGCCATTTGTCATTGACCGGACCGTGGATGTCCACATCGCGCATATCCGATCGAAACTGGCCGACCACAAAGGCTTGCTGGTCAGCCGCGTAGGTTTTGGTTATAGTTTGAAACATGAGCAGTAACAAATCTTACCTGCAGCAGCTGCTGTTGTATATGGCGGTCGTAGTCGGCGTTTTCTCATTGGCCGCCTCCGTCTATACAATGCACAGCGAGCGGAATTACAAGAAACTGGTCCTTCAATCGCGTCTGGAAGGATACGCGGACCGGATTGCCATCTTCGGTCCCGAAGTCTCGTTCAACGAAGAGGTCCGCGTCACGCTCCTGTCAAAAGAGGGGGGTGTCCTGTATGATTCCGATGAACCCGATCTGTCGACCGACCACAGCAAACGGCCTGAATTCCTCGAGTGCCGGGAAGACCGTCCGGGCTGGGCCATCCGGCATTCTGAGACGGAAGGTCGCGACTATTGCTATCTGACCAAGATGGATGGAGACCGGATCATCCGCGTGGCGGTCCCGTATGAGGTTGACCTGAAGCATTTTTTGAGGTCGGATACCATATTCGTCGTTGTAGGGGTTATTCTGCTTCTGATATTCCTGGCCCTGATCGGACATTCGATGCTGCGGGGCTACAAATCTCTGGAGGACGCGCTGAATGCCGTTGAAAGCGAACGCCGCAACAATCAGCGCCTGAAACGGGAAATGACGCACAACATTGCCCACGAACTGCGGACCCCCGTCAGCAGCCTGCGCGGTTATCTGGAAGCGCTCACCGACTTCCAAGATATGGATGATGAGCGGCGCGAGCTGTTTACACAGCGGGCTTATCTGCAGACGCTCCGTCTGTCGGATCTGCTGCGGGACATCGGACTGGTCACCAAGATCGAGGAATCCCCGGAGATGATCAAGGTCGAACGGTTCGCCCTGAAGGAAATCGTCGACAGCGTCCTGGATGAATTCGCCGAAAAGATCTCTTCGCGCGGGATGACGGTTGAGAATAGCGTCCCGGAGAATTTGCATATGAACGGCAGTCCGAGTCTGATGTATGCCGTATTCAGGAATCTGGTGGAGAACAGTTACAAATACGCGGGCGAGGGAACGGAGATCCACGTCGAAGCTAAGCCTGGCAGATGCTTCTACTACGATACCGGCGTGGGCGTTCCTCCGGAAATGCTGGACAAGATATTCGAGCGTTTTTTCCGGATTCCGGGGATGACCGGCACGGATTGGAATGTGGATACCGGCAGCGGACTCGGCCTTTCCGTCGTCAGGAATGCAGTCGGTTTCCACGGTGGGGAGATCAAGGCCAGCCTACGCCCGGAAGGGGGACTCTCATTTGAAATGACCTTGCCGCTTTCTTATCGTTAGGCCTGTCCGGGCTGTTATTTCCAGTTCTTTTGCTAATGACGGGACAAGCCGAGGAAATTCTTCTAGAAACTGCGCTTGCCTACGAGCATCTTTTTTCGCAGGATTCGGTCTATTAGACAAATGGGGTGATGGATTTGCATCTCAAAGTGTCTATTAGACATTTGGGGTGATAACGAGGCAACAGTCGGGCGCGAGGAGAGCCTTTCCCCAGAGCTCCCCGCAGCGTCCGATCTGTAGCCGCCGGAGATGCTTTATTCCGGCGGCGGTGCCTAATAGTGACGGGAAAGATATTCATCTATCAGTTTCTTTCGATGCTCCCTGGTCAAGCCGCTATGGACCCGGACTTTGGACTTGATGTCCGAAAAGATGCCCTCCAGGCCATTATTCGTGTTGGGAATGACCCGGTCCTTGTAGTCATAGAAGGTCCATAGCCATGGCATGTTCCTTTTGATGCTCAGGTATGCACTTCGGAGCCTTGGCCGCATGAAAGGCGGCGTTTTCAGACGCTTGTCGTGAACCCTCTCGTTGAGAACGTCTTTGTATTTGGCATGCCATTCATCGAAAGCTCCGATGAAGCTCTCCTTGTCCATGATGGTGATGCGGTTGATCAGGTTCAACAAGTCCCTGGAGGCCTCCAGTTCGGGATCTTCCGCCAGATAACGGCGCACGATCATCTGCTGATGGAACTGGCACATCTGAACCGGATACTGGCGAAGAGCAAGCATCAAACCCCTCATTCCGTCGCATACGATGCCATATATTCTGAACCCCTGGGCTCGAAGCCAGCTGATCCCCTCAAGGTAGCCCGCAAGTGTTTCGTGAGTCACATACTTGCGCCAAAGGATCTTTTTTCTCAACGAGTCCTTGATGACCATCAGTCCGAAGTTCCGACCCCAATAGGTCGTGTCCATCTGGATGATGACATGCTTCTCCTTCGCAATTTTCTGTACATACCGCATGCCCTCCAAATCTCTGGCGATAGTACGGCTGGAGACTTTGTATTTATCTGCAAGCTGTTCGAGCGTCTGCTTGCCCTCAATGTAATCCGTAATTACCTGCGCCCTATCCCTGCGATTACCGCCGTCGAAACGACGTCCGCAGTCCTTGCATTTATACCGCTGGACACGGCCTCTCAGGCCATTGTGGACCACATTTGTGGACCCACAGAAAAAGCATTTTTTTAAGCATATCAGTAATGAACGCTGCAAAGATATGAATTTCAGACCATTACAACGATTCCATCACCCGAAATGTCTAATAACCC
>Ga0256407_10011950_pt1 | contig 11909 bp, 8 predicted proteins | sample RumenRJG_04DNA_FD_193489 | JGI IMG/M metagenome (GOLD analysis project Ga0256407, IMG submission 193489) | Bovine rumen microbial communities from Lethbridge, Alberta, Canada - RJG_04 | ecosystem: Host-associated > Mammals > Digestive system > Stomach > Rumen | place: Canada: Alberta | collected... | reverse complement strand
TGGTCTTGATGACGTCAGGATGCATGCCTGCACGCGGGGGGTCCGTGATGATGACATCAGGACGGCCATGTTCTTGGATGAACGCGTCAGTGAGGATGTCCTTCATATCACCGGCAAAGAACAAGGTATTGTCAATGCCGTTCAGGCGGGAGTTGACCTTGGCATCCTCAATGGCCTCGGGTACATATTCTATACCGATGACCTTACGCGCCTTCCTGGCTACGAAGTTGGCTATGGTTCCTGTGCCCGTATACAGATCGTAGACCATCTCGCTGCCCGATAGCTGTGCAAAGTCGCGGGCGACGGAATACAGGTGGTAGGCCTGTTCCGTGTTGGTCTGGTAGAACGACTTGGGACCCACCTTGAACTGCAGGTCCTCCATGGTTTCGATGATGTGGTCCTTGCCTTTGAACACGCGAATGTCCTGGTCGCCAATGGTGTCGTTGCACTTCTGGTTGTCCAGATAGAGTAGGGAGGTGATCTGTGGGAAGGTGTCAGCCAGGTGCTGCATCAGTCCCATGGCCTCCTGCTCGCCACCAGTCTCGTCGTAGTGGAACTGGACGATGACCATCCACTCGCCCGTGTCTGCATGTCCTGACTCCTCATCAGCGTACGGCATGGCATTGCGGATGATGACATCACGCAGCAGTCCAACCTGCTGTCGGAGGTCGAAGAACGACAACTGGTGCTCAATGGCATAGTCGCGTATGCTGTTGCGAATCTGATTGTGCAGGTCGTCCATGAGCCAGCACTTCTCGACGGGCAATATCTTGTCGAAGGCTCCTGTGATGTGGAATCCGATGGCAGGAATGTTCTTGTCCAGACTGTCATCTTTCAACTCGAGACTGGTCAGCCAGCGTTTGTTGGCGCATCCAAAGTCGAGCTTGTTGCGGTATTCCTGTGTCTTGACACTGCCCAGGATGGGATGGAACTCAGGCAACTCCACCTTGCCGATACGGGTCAGCTGGTCGTACACCTGCTGCTGCTTCATCTTCAGCTGTTCCCCGTAAGGAAGCTGTTGCCACTTGCAACCGCCACAGATGCCAAAATGCTGGCAGAACGGCTGGGTGCGCAAAGGACTGTAGGTGATATACCGGATGACCTCAGCCTCCATGAAACTATGTTTCTTGCGACGAACCTGCAGGTCGCAGACATCACCAGGAACAGCCCAGGGGACAAAGACCACCATGTCATTGACGCGGGCTATAGACTTGCCTTCAGCGGCAAAGTCAGTGATGGTGATATTCTCTAAAATAGGTAACGGTTTCTTTTTTCTTGTCATATCGTTTGCAAAGTTACTAATAAAAAGCGAGTTGACCAAAAGTAAGGCGATTTTTTCTTTGCAATGTGACGATGGTGCAAGAATGAGGATAATAAAGCATAAAAAATGTTAAATCGTAGGATGAGGTATGAAAATAATGGTCAGGAAAGTGGGCGTAAGTCATTAAAAAGTCGTACCTTTGCAGCCGATTTCGTAAAAAACAGTTGATGAAGAACGACAACATGAAGAATCAGTACCGTATCAATGAGCAGATACGGGTACGCGAAGTACGAATCGTTGGCGACGGTGACAGTACCGTAGTGTCAACGCGTGAGGCATTAGACATGGCACGTAACCAAGGCGTTGATCTGGTAGAGATTTCGCCCAATGCCAATCCTCCTGTTTGTCGTCTGATCGACTACTCCAAGTTCCTGTACCAGCAGAAGAAGCGCCAGAAGGAGATGAAGGCCAAGCAGGTCAAGGTGGAGGTGAAGGAAATCCGCTTCGGACCCCAGACCGATGAGCATGACTATCAGTTCAAGTTGAAGCATGCCATGGAGTTCCTGCAGGAAGGTAATAAGGTACGTGCGTACGTGTTCTTCCGTGGGCGTTCCATTCTCTTCAAGGAGCAGGGTGAGGTGCTGCTGTTGCGCTTTGCCAATGACTTGGAGGAATACGGTAAGGTAGAGGGCATGCCCTCGCTGGAAGGAAAGAAGATGTTCCTCTATCTGGCTCCCAAGAAGGCCGGTGTGGCAAAGAAGAGCCAGCAGGCCCGTGACCGTGAGGCCATTGAGGCAGAAGCCAAGGAGACTGCCAAGCAGCAGGTAGAGGAGAAGCCCTCGAACGGTGGGTTGTTTGCCAATGCCAAGATCAGTGCTGACGCGCTGAAGAAGCTGACGGAGACAGAAGAGTAACAGTCAAAAGAGAAAGATAAGGTGGCGCGCCCGGTATATGCGTAGTCGCCGTTTATTAATAACAATTTTAAAAAATTAAAAACAATGCCAAAAGTAAAGACAAACTCCGGAGCAAAGAAAAGATTTGCATTCACCGGAACAGGTAAGGTTAAGAGACACCACGCTTACCACAGTCACATCCTGACTAAGAAAACCAAGAAGCAGAAGCGTAACCTGCAGGGTTACACTATTGTGGACAACTCAAACATGAAGCAGGTTCGTGACCTGTTGTGTCTCCGTTAATTCACCTATTGTCAAACATTAAAGAAGTAAGAAAACTATGCCAAGATCAGTAAATCACGTAGCATCACGTGCAAAACGTAAGAGAATTCTTAAACTCACCCGCGGCTACTTTGGTGCCCGCAAGAATGTTTGGACAGTAGCCAAGAATACTTGGGAGAAAGGTCTTACCTACGCTTATCGCGACCGTAAGAACAAGAAGCGCACCTTCCGTGCACTGTGGATTCAGCGTATCAACGCTGCCGCTCGTCAGGAGGGTATGAGCTACTCAGTTCTGATGGGTAAGCTGGCCAAGGCAGGTATCGAGATTAACCGTAAGGTGCTCGCAGACCTGGCCCTGAACAACCCCGAGGCTTTCAAGGCCATCGTTGCCAAGGTGAAGTAAGTCACAGCCTTACACAGGACAATTAAAAAAAATGTATCATTGCCAACGGGCGATGATACATTTTTCGTTTTAGGAACATCAAGGAGTGCGATTACTCCTTGATGTTTGGTTCTTCCAGTCCAAGTCCCTTCTTGCGGTCTACTACCTTGAGCAGTAAGCCCAGCAACAGGGCTGCTACACCCAGACAGGCCAGCATGACCAGCGGAGCGGTGTAGTTGAACTGTGTGGGATCGGTCACTCCCGGATTTGTGGCATCGAGCACCTTGCCGATGAGCAGGGGGAACAGCCAGAGTCCGATATTCTGAATCCAGAAGATGAGTGCATAGGCAGAACCAATGACCTTTGCGTCTACGAGCTTGGGTACGGAAGGCCAGAGCGATGCAGGTACCAGTGAGAAGGAAGCTCCCAGCACCAGGATGGTCGTATAGGCAATGACGATACCTCCAATGGCAGAGCCCTTGAATATAGGCAGTACGAAGGCAAAGGTCAGGTGACAGCCGATGAGCAGGAGTGAACCCATGACGAGCATGGTTGCTGCCTTGCCGTGGTGGTCGAGATAAGCCCCCAGGATGGGGGTGATGAGTACGGCCAGCAAGGGGAATACGGCAAAGATGGATTCTGCTGACTGGCGCATGAAGCCCATATAGCAATAGGTGATCAGTGCAAGGATGCTGACCGTCAGCAGGCCATAGCGCAGATTAGCCTTCTTCTGGAAGTTAGAGGCAAAGCCTGCAGCAGCAACGACGAGCATGATGACATACTGTATGATGGTCACTGACGGGCTGGCCCAGAACGAATCAGCCTCAGGAGGTGTCAGTGTGAGGTTGCACTGCAACATGTTGACGGCATACTTCTGGAAGGGGAAGATGGCAGAATAGTAGAGTACGCACAACAGGGCCACAATCCAGAAACCGCTGTCCGAGAGAATCTTGCCGATGTCAGAGACCTTGAAGGGATCGTCTTTCTCTTCCGCCTCACCAGTCTGAGCGTCCAGCTTCTGATCCATGAAGAAATAGACGACGGTCATGATGAGTGCGATGCACATGAGGACCACACCAAAAGCCACAGAGCGGCTGACGCTGACCTCACCCCCCAGGCGGGCAAAGAACGGTGAGAAAATCATACAGGTGGCCACACCCAGACGAGCCAGTGCCATCTCAGAACCCATGGCCAGCGCCATTTCACGGCCCTTGAACCACTTGACGATACCACGTGAGACGGTGATGCCTGCCATCTCGCAGCCACATCCGAATATCATAAAGCCACAAGCCGCAAACTTAGCAGAGGCAGGCATGCCTGCGTAGAAAGGTGACACCCCCAGCTCGTCGAATACGGGGATGTAGTTCAGATTGTTGTTAAACCATGTCTCCAGTCCGCTACCGATGAAGCTGTCGCTGACAGCGTACCACTTGACACAGGCACCTATCAGCATGACTGCTGCTGAGAGAACGGCAGTGAAGCGGACGCCCATCTTGTCGAGGATGATACCGGCAAAGATGAGGAAGAAGACGAATACGTTAAGGAATACCTCTGAGCCCTGCATGGTTCCGAAGGCTGTCGAATCCCATCCACGGGTTTCCTGCATGAGGTCCTTGATGGGTGAGAGGATGTCCATGAAGATGTAGCTGCAGAACATGGCAAGTGCCAGGAGCAGCAAGGCGGTCCACCGCATAGCGGCAGAGTCGCGTAGAGTCTTTTGAATTTCTTGGGTCATATTCTTTTTTTTTGTTCTTTTGTTTTTTTCGTTAGGAAGTTTTTCCGTGATGACTATTTCAGCCAGCGGTCAAGCCAGTCGAAGAAGGTGCGCTGCCACAGGATGCCGTTCTGAGGTTTCAGTACCCAGTGGTTCTCGTCTGGGAAGATGAGCAGCTCGGCAGGAATGCCACGCAGGCGTGCAGCGTTGAACGCACCCATGCCCTGGTTGTAAACGATGCGGTAATCCTTCTCGCCATGGATGCACAGGATGGGAGTGTCCCACTTGTCCACGAATTTGTGCGGTGAGTTCTCGTAGGTCCTGGCAGCACGCTGGGTGCCCTTCTTGTTGCCATCAGCGCCCCCCTTGCTGACGTTCCAATAGGCATCGTCGTACTCCCAGTTAGAGAAGAACACCTCCTCAGTGTCGGTATACATTGATTCCAGGTTGAAGGCCCCATCGTGTGAGATGAACGCCTTGAAGCGCTTGTTGTGATGCCCTGCGAGATAGTAGACGGAGAAACCACCAAAGGATGCACCTACAGCTCCCAGTTTGTTGCGGTCAACGAACGGCAGTGAGTCTGCTGCGAAATCGATGGCAGACAGGTAGTCATCCATGCACTGTCCTGTCCAGTCACCCGAGATCTCCTCCTTCCACTCCTGTCCGAATCCTGGCAAGCCATGACGATTGGGTGCTATGACCACATAGCCGTTGGCTGCCATCATCTGGAAGTTCCAGCGGTAGGACCAGAACTGCGAGACAGGTGACTGCGGGCCACCCTCGCAGAAGAGCAGGGTGGGGTATTTCTTGCCTTCCTCGTAGTTGGCGGGCAGCATCACCCATACCAGTTCCTTCTTGCCGTCAGTAGTGGGCACCCAGTACTGTTGCATCTTGCCAAAGGTCAGCTGGTCCAGGATGTGCTTGTTCTCAAAGGTCAGCTGGGCAATCTGGGCTTTGGCTTCCTTACCCTTGGCTTTCAGTTGTGGAGTCACCATATAGATATCTGTAGGCATACTGAGGCTCTGGCGTGTTGCCAGGATGTGCTGTCCGTTGTTGGCCATCTGGAGAGAGGTCCAGTCGTCCCAGGTCTCAGTGAGCTGCGTTACTTCGCCTTTCTGGCTCGCCATATACATGTTGCAGCAGCCATGCCATACGCTGAGGAAGTAGAACTGCGGGTCAGCGGCTTTCACCTTCTTGCCGGTCTGCGGAGCCCAACAGAAGGACTCCACATCACTCTTCCAGCTGAGGTAGCGCTTGGTAGCGCTCTCGAGCGAGTAGATGCAAAGGCGGTTGAGGTCAGCCTCATAACCGTCACGTGCCATGGACAGCCAGGCAATGTACTTGCCGTCAGGTGAGAACTGAGGATTCTGATCGTAGCCAGGATTGTTCTCCAGAGGGTGGAGGTTTACGGCCTGGTCAGCACGTGTATGGCTGGGATCGTAAGCAGGTTCCACATATCCCTCGGGCTTGCAGAGGTTGCTGGTCTTTCCTGTACCTATATGATAAAGATATATATCAGAGTCGGTAGAGGTTGCATAGTCGATGCCTTTCTTCTTGCGACAGGTATAGGCAATGGTCTTGGAGTCAGGACTCCATGCCAGTTGCTCGATGCCCCCAAACGGTTCCATCGGACACTCGTAGGGTTCGCCTTCGAGGATGTCCTTTGCGTCTGCGGCTATGGTATAGTCAGTAACGGAGCAAAGGAACGGATGTTGGATGGACTCTACATAGTGGTCCCAGTGGCGGTACATGAGGTCTGTCACGCGGCGACCAGTAGCCTTGGGAAGGTCGTCGGGATTCTTCTTGATAATCTCGTGAAAGGGCAGTGACTTGATGAGGATGACCTTCTGACGGTCGGGTGAGAACTTGAAACCCTCCACATTGCCGTCAGTCTGGGATAGCTGGCGACGGTCAGAGCCATCAGCCTTCATGCACCATACCTCACCACCGCTGATGAAGGCGATGGTCTGTGCGTCGAGCCATGTGGCATCAGTCTCACTCTTGGCACTCCTGGTCAGCAATTGCTGACCGCTGCCATCCGCATTCATGACATAGAGCACCTGGTGACTCTTGTTCTGCTTCACACTATAATAGCCTACCTGATAGACCACTTGTTTCCCGTCAGGGGAAGACTCTGCAGCACCTATGCGTCCCATGGCCCACAGTGCTTCGGGAGTCATCAGGCGACTATTCAGTTTGATGTTCTGTTTTCCAATCACGTTGTCTTGTGCTTTTACTGTAGCAGGCAGTGTAAGGAGTGCCGAAACTACAAGAATCAATAATTTTCTCATAAATGAATAGAATTTGGATGCAAAGGTACGAAATTATTCTTAATTCTTAATTCTTTTCAAAGAAAAGTATGGCGTTTCATTCTTAATTCACAATAATTTCGTATCTTTGCAGCGTATGAACAGAATGAAGATAGTACGTGTGTTTCTGGCATTGCTCATCATGGCATTGGCAGTCCATTCTTGTGGCAGAGTGGCGAGCAAGGATGTCAGAGCCAGCAAGGCAGACAGCGTTTTGTTTGATATAGGCGTTGTCAAGGATTATGAGCACATGCGGGAGGTGGCTGACAGTTTTGAAATGGCTGGTGACATCTCCCCGTTGGATGCCAATCGCTGGCGTGGTGTGTCTTACTATCATCAGGGACAGTACCGTATGGCAGAAATATGCTATCGCAAGGCACTGGAGTGCGAGGTCAAGAACGTCCAGGACCAGCTGAGCTATAACAAGTCAGCCCGTCGACTGTCAGAACTGTTGCTGGTCAGAGGTGACTTTGAAGGTTCTCTACGAGTGGCTATCCCTGCGGTGAAGAAGATGGATGAGTCTGGAATCGGTTCCGATATAGACTATGCTATCCTGCTGAACACGATTGGATGTTGCCAGTTGAACCTCGGACAGGACAAGGAAGCTAACGAGAGCTTTATCACAGCACGTGGGCACTATGCCAACCGCTGGCAGTCGGATACGACGAGTCGTGGGTTCCAGGAAGCTGTGCTTGGTACGGTCTATACCAGTCAGGCCTATATCAAAACCCGTCGCTATGCAGAGTCCATCTACTGGATAGACCGTACGGAGATGCTCCTTAACAAGTATCGCCAGCGTTCCGATGCCCGTTCTGAGTACTTTGACGAGTATCAGGGACGTATTGAGATTATGCGTGCTGTGGCCTTGCAACGGCTGAACAAACCCAAGGAGGCCTCGGAAGCCTATCAGCGCTTCCTGAAAACAGACTACTCGCAGACGGCCCATGGCCGTATCAATGCCAATGACTATCTGGTGGTGGCAGAGCGCTATCGGGAGGCTGCTGATAACTACCGCTATCTGGATGAGACGCTGGATGCCATGGGCATGGAGACCACACTGGACAATATCCAACTCTATTATCTGCCTAAGTATCAGTCGAATGCCAAGGCAGGACGTCGAGACTCTGCCATTGTCATTGGAGCGCACATCCTGTCTCTGCTTGACTCTACCATCACCAGTCACAAGAACAGTGCCATGGCAGAGTTGGCAACCATCTATGATACCCAAGGCAAGGAGGCCGAGATAGCCCGTAAAGAGGCTGACCTCGATCATACGCGACTGGTCAGTACGGGAATAGCCCTGGTTCTGCTGGTGGTATTCTTCGTTGTTTATACCTTGCATAAGCGTCAGGCAGCCCATCGTCTGGCTGCTGCTCATAGCAAGCTGGAGGACGCGCATGCCAAGTTGAAGGTCGCTTATGACGAACTGGAGAAAACCACCAAGGCCAAGGAGCGCATGGCCAGTGAGCTGCGTATTGCCCGTGACATCCAGATGTCGATGGTGCCCAATATCTTCCCCCAATATCCGGGTCTTGACATGTTTGCTGCGATGACCCCTGCCAAGGAGGTTGGTGGTGACTTGTACGGCTATCTGTTGCAGGGTGACGAACTCTACTTCTGTGTGGGTGACGTATCGGGCAAGGGGGTACCAGCCTCCCTCTTCATGGCTCAGGCTACCCGACTGTTCCGCACCCTCGCAGCCCAGCACATGATGCCTGCAGAAATATGTACCCGCATCAATGACGAGTTGTCCGGTGAAGACAATCAGCAAGGTATGTTTGTCACCATGTTCCTCGGGCTGATAGACCTGCGTTCAGGACATATGGACTTCTGCAATGCAGGCCATAATCCCCCTATCTGGGGTGTTCCTCCCCAGTTTCTGGAGGTAGAGTCGAATGCTCCCATCGGATTGTGGCCAGGAATAGACTTTGTCGGCCAGTCGTTTGAGAACATCAAAGGCTATCCTCTGTTCATCTATACAGACGGTCTGAATGAGGCAGAAAACATGCAGCAAGAGCAGTATGGTGAAGACCGTCTGCTGGAGGTGCTGAGTACATCGCAATTCAGCAGTGCCCAGCAGGTGGTGGAAAAGCTGGTGTCAGAAGTCGAGCACCATCGCAACGGTGCAGAACCCAATGATGACCTGACGATGCTTTGCCTGCGTATAGACTGACAATTGTCATCGTTAGGCAAAACAGGTGAGGTTGTGACCTATACCCGGAAACGGATATAGGTGCGGTCGTCGAACGAATTGTTGTCTGGGTGAAAACCCTTGGTCGCCTGGAAGTCAGGACCCATATTGAGTGGATCAATGCTGCGTTGACGGCTGAGACGCTCTTCGCTTTCGTGCAAGGTAGGGCACAGGAAAGGGTAGCCGTCAGTGGCCAGGACTATCTCCCAGGGTTGGAAGTCGAGGGTGATGGTGCGAACATGCTGGAAAGGAATGGGAAAACCGTCAACCACGCTATAGGAAATGTTCTGCTGCTGCATGGTCTCTATCATGTGAGGAATGATGACAGGACGAGCGGTATCGTTTAGCAGTAGTTCTTCACGCGTTACACCCTGTGCCAAGAGCCTTTTCACCTCGTCAGCACGTTGGGCTGCCAATGCTGCCTCAGCAGGTTTGGGATTGTCGTAGTAAGTATATGCTGGTGCAGACTGGCGTGTGTCAAGCGGTGCCATTAGACACTGACAGTCGCCCACCATCCATATCTCACGCGACACACGGCTATAGACTGCCACAGAGGCAGTAAGCCGGTCTTCAGGATGCTCAGCCAAACGGGACATCTGCGACCTCTTGTAATGTTTGCGAATGCAGGCTGTGACACCACGTAGAAACTCCTGGCAAGTGATGTCTTTGGGCATGCGGCTGACGTAGCGGCTGATGAGCTGCATGGCATAGCGGCCATTGGAGCGCCACATGCTATGACGCAGCTGGCTCTTGGATGTGCTGCCATCGATGACGGCTATGAAGTCAGCGGTGACGACGATGCCGTCCTCGCTTTTCACTTTGGGATTCTTGGGTACGAGGGTCTGTTCTATGATTTGCATGATAGGGACAAAGTTCGTTGATCAGGTCAGTACGTCCTATGCGACGCAGGCTCTGTTCGATATGCTGACGCTCCTCAGGTTTGTACCAGAAGAAATACTGACGCTGGGCTTGTTTCTGCTGTGGTGTCTTGGCACTCTGTACAGGCTCCAGCGTGTAGGGATCATAGCCTGTATACCAGGTCTCAGTAGAGACCGTCATGGGTGTTGGGGTGAAGTCCTGCACCTGTTCGAGTTGGAAGTCAAGGCGCTTGGTCAGTACTGCCAGTTCTGCCATGTCCGCCTCCGTACATCCCGGGTGGCTGGAGATGAAGTAGGGGATGAGTTGCTGACGCAGGCCCTCCTCACGACAGATGCGGTCGAAAAGGCGCTTGAAGTCGTAGAACTGTGAGAACGAAGGCTTGCGCATCAGTTTCAGTACGTGGTCACTGGTATGTTCAGGAGCCACCTTCAGACGTCCGCTGACATGACGAGTGATGAGTTCACGCGCATATTCCATGGCAGCCTTGTTGGCAGCCTCGTCCTTGCTCCGGTATAGCAACAGGTCGTAGCGTACACCACTGCCGATGAAGCTCTTCTTGACTTCAGGAAGTGCATCGACAGCACGATAGATCTCGAGCAGTTTGGAGTGATTGGTGTCCAGATTAGGACAGATCTGAGGATTGATACAGCTGGGGCGCTTGCACTTCTCACAGGCTTTGTGGTTGCGTCCATGCATGCCATACATGTTGGCTGACGGACCACCAAGGTCGGAGAGATAGCCTTTGAAGTCGTCCATCTGTACTACCTGACGTACCTCCTTGAGGATGCTCTCCTTGGAGCGACAGGTGATGAACTTACCCTGATGGGCTGAGATGGTGCAGAAGGCACAACCGCCAAAGCAGCCTCGATGGATATTGACCGAATGGCGTATCATCTCATAGGCAGGAATGCGCTTCCCTTTATATTTAATATGAGGTACGCGCGTATATGGCAAATCGTATGACGCATCTAACTCAGCAGTCGTCATAGGCGGGTAGGGAGGATTGACGATGACCGTCTGACGACCTACCTGTTGTGCCAAACGCTGGGCATGCATCATGTTAGACTGCTCCTCGATGTGTCGGAAGTTTTCTGCCTGGGAACGCTTGTTCTTGAGACATTCTTCATGGCTATGCAGCACGATGTCACCCTCTGCCGGTGTGTAGTCGGACGTCAGGTAGACCGTTTGTGGAATGTCGTGAGGGATGCTTGCCGTACTGCGGTCAACCACTGAGTCTGGTGTGGAAAGCGTGTCAGCCAACCTGTTTGCCAGTTCCACGATGGGTTTCTCACCCATGCCATAGATGATGAGGTCGGCAGGGGCATCACAGAGTATACATGGGCGCAGACGATCCTGCCAGTAGTCATAGTGTGTCAGTCTGCGCAGGGATGCCTCAATGCCTCCCAACACAATGGGAACCTCAGGATACAGCTGACGCAGAATCTGGGAGTAGACTATGGTCGGATATTCTGGTCGCAGGTCATGACGTCCGTCAGGGCTATAGGCATCTTCTGAACGCAAACGACGTGCGGCAGTATACTTGTTGACCATAGAGTCCATGCACCCCGGGGCTATGCCAAAGAAGAGCCTAGGACGTCCGAGTTTACGGAAGTCACGGAAGTCACCATGCCAGTCAGGTTGTGGGACGATGGCCACCCGATAGCCTGCAGCCTCCAGGGTACGTCCGATGACAGCAGCTCCGAAGGACGGATGATCCACATAGGCATCGGCTGAGAAGAGGATGATGTCCACCTCTTCCCAGCCACGCAGTTCGAGCTCTTTCTTCGTCGTTGGCAGAAAATCAGTCAGCTTCAATGGTCAAAATCAATTAAATGGTGTTCCCTGGAATGCACGTCTGGTCATGCCGAGTTCGTCGTTACCCTTGTTCTTCCAGTTAATGAAGAGAAGTACCAACTGTTGCAATCCGAAGGCCTTCATGTTGGGATGATAGATGACATCCAGACAGAGGTCTATGAGGCTCTTGTCTTTGCCGGCCTC
>Ga0256407_10011949_pt1 | contig 11910 bp, 13 predicted proteins | sample RumenRJG_04DNA_FD_193489 | JGI IMG/M metagenome (GOLD analysis project Ga0256407, IMG submission 193489) | Bovine rumen microbial communities from Lethbridge, Alberta, Canada - RJG_04 | ecosystem: Host-associated > Mammals > Digestive system > Stomach > Rumen | place: Canada: Alberta... | reverse complement strand
GAGCGGCCTCGCAAACCAAAAATGGGCGGCCGCCAAAGTCAACCGCCGCGCGCAAGAGGCTTTCATCCATCGGATACAAAAAGGATCCGCTGCGGTAAATGCCCGCGCAATCTCCAAGAGCCTTGGCAAAGCATTGGCCCAAAACGATTCCGGTGTCTTCTATCGTGTGGTGCTGGTCAACGTTCAAGTCGCCCTTGATTGTTCCGCTCAAATCAAACAAGCCGTGCTTGCAAAAAGAGCGCAGCATGTGGTCAAAAAACCCGATTGGATTTTGAACGTCGCACTTTCCGCTTCCGTCAAGGTTCAGCGTAAGAGTGATTTGCGTCTCGCCTGTCTCGCGCGTTACAGTCGCAGTTCTTTGCATCACGTTCCTCCTTATTGTTATGGAATTACGGCATTACCTTGCGCAACTCGTATTCCAAAATGTCCGTCGCGCCCAAAGACTTAAGCTTTGGAAGCAGCGTGGGCACTTCCGACTTTTGAACGGCAATCTTTACCGCGAATCCGTTGTTGCCAAAAAGCGGCGAGATTGTCGGGCTCTTCATCGAAGGAAGGCCTTTGACCAATTTGTTAAAGTCTTTTTGCGAAACGTTCATTTCCAACATCACGCGGTCGCGGGCGCTAAGAACCGCTTCAAAGAGCATTTTAAGCTCCATGATTTTTTGCTTTTTTTGCGGGTCCTTGAGCGCTTCCTTTGAGGCGTACATTCTTGTGGAAGACTCCATCAAGGTGTCCACGATTTTAAGGTTGTTGGCTTTGAGCGACGAGCCTGTGCTTGTGTTGTCGATCAGGATTTGCGCCAATGAAGCCTCGTTGTCCTGGACAAAGCCTTCGCTTGTTCCCCAAGTGCGGAAAATCGTTCCGTTTATCTTTTTGTCCTTAAGCCATTTTTTGCTGAGGTTTTGGTATTCGGTCGCGATGGTCACGGGCTGCTTTGAAAGCTTTTCAAAGTTCACTGTGTTGGGAACGGCGGCCACGATTCTAACCGGGTCAAAGCCCAAGTCCATTATTTCGGTCACCTTGGACTGAACGCCGTTTTCGTAAACCCAATCCTTTCCGCTAAAAGCCACGTCGGCCTTGTCGCCCGCCAAAAGCGCGCTTGCGATTTGCGGCTTTACAACCTGAAAGGCCAAATCCTTTTGGTTGGTTATCGGGAAGTAGGTTCTGTCCGGCAAGTAAATTGAAATGCCCACGTCTCCCAGCAATTCGTAAACAGATTCATAAATGCGGCCCTTGGCCAAAAGAATTCTCAACTTTTCCATAATTTTCTATTCTATCAGATTGGGGCGGAATGTTCAAGGATTGGGCGGGAATATGGGCGTTTCCGCTTAGGCGGCAAAGCCGCCGTCGCGGCCGGGCTGCTCCAGGTTCCGCTGTCGCTCCAGCCTCCTCACTGCGTTGCGGCGGCCGGCTCCGCCGCCTTGTGCATCCCTAACGCTGTTCGGGTACGCTTATGGAAATTATTTACTTGCGCTCTTCCGAGCGCTATGCGTTCCCTAACGCGGGTGGAGCGATTACTTAAGGCTGGCTCGAATTTCAGAAGAAATGACTTTTTTTAATTTTTTGAAAAGATTTTCCGAAACGCCTTCGATGTATTCTTCTTTACTAAATGATTTTATGTTTTGCGGAGAAGCGTTATCGTCAAAAAGCTGCGCGGCTTTGATTTCCAAAACTTCGCAAATGCTTTGAATAACGTCAAACGACGGAGCGATTTTCCCTTGCTCCACGCTGTTTATGTAATTGTAGCTTTTGTCAATCGCAAGCGTAAGCTCGTTTTGCGTTAGTCCTTTCTGCTTGCGGTAAAACTTTAAATTGTTTGTGAACACTTCTTTTAAATCCATAAGATAAATATGAAGTTTTATCGAAAAATAGAAACATATTATAAGTGTTTATTTTTGTAATAATAGACAAAATAGTATGAATGTTTTATAATAAATGGTATAACAATGTTTTTATCAAAATATTTAAGCTGAAACATAGCGAAAAATAACATACGGAGAATGCAAATGGCCAATAAAAATGAACAATTGTTTGGGATTAATCATATGAAAAAGTTTTATTATTTTATTTTTTCTGTGTTAACAGTTATAACAATGATGAATTTTTCATCTTGTTTAACAATGGTATATGGACCTAATACAGAAGCTATGTTTAGGGATTTGCCTGAAGATGTTTCTGATTATTGTGATCATAAAATACAAAACTATCGCTTCCCAGACGGTAAAATTGCGGATGTATATGTGTTTAATCGAGTAGACGATCTATGTGGTTGGGATAATTTCCAAGCGATGGCGTTCGATCCAAAAATGCAAAAAGATAGAGAGGAAAAAATTGCAGAAATGAAAGAACGAGGTGACTGGTCTAATAATTCATTTTGGGCTTGGAAACCCAAAGGGCCGCTTACCCCATATTATAAACTAGCGTATACGCTTGTAGAACAGTATGGCGAAGATGAACTGTTGAAAATAAGAAAAGATCAACTACCTTTGATTTCATATTACGATGTAAATGAATTGGGTGAACTTTCAAAATATATAACAGTAAATGGTGCCGCACAAGCTTACTTCGAAGATTCGACTGGAGTGTATTGCCTAACCATTGGAAGGCCAGAAAAACTTTGGGCTCTAAAAAACTTGACTGGGGAACAAAAAAAACATAAAGGACAACTAGCTTATGAGGCAATATATATTCCAAAAAAAATGTATCCAAAAATCCAGCCATCAAAACTTACGCCTGCAAAAACAAAATCTTTTGATCCTAACACCATTCCGGATGCCAACCATAATTTTCAGCCAGTCGCTTCAAAATCTGCTTCACCATATTATTATGACGTGAATATGGCCTACAATCTTCAGTGGCTTGCCGTTCTAATTGCGTGTAAAGGCACTTATGATATGGCGTATACTGGCGACTTTAGCGCGGAAAATCCAATAGATTGGTATAAGACAAGTTTTATAAAAAAGTACCTTGCAAAAAATGACGGCGCGGCGTCAAAGGGAACTACATTATTTGAAGGAATATGCTTTGATTACGCGGATTTCGCTTACCAAGAATTGAAAAATAATAGAAGCGCATATAAGGATGTCGCAAACTTTTGGGTAGTCGGCACATTCTCTGATTCCAACGACATCATTACATATCGTCTTGCTCAAAACGGCGAAACTTCAAGTTTTGTAATCAATAGAACTCCTGTAATCGTCTTCGCTCACAATCACATTCACTCTCACGACGGGGCGAAATATCACGCGTGGTTTTGGGTTCAAACGACCGACGGCGTAGTATATTGGGTTGACCCGACTTGGACGGACAACTCAGGCCGCCCAGTATACGGCATTGTACGCGGTGGTCAAGAAGTGCAACTTGAGCCAGATCCTGCGTTCTGCGTGAGATAAGCACGACAATATTTTATAGCATGAGTTTTTGTAAAAAAAATTGGCAATTCCCCCATACACGGAACTGCCAATTTTTTTTATTCATATCAATTTGAATAAATTCTAGAACAGTTTTTCACGAATAACTCTGAAAGACAGATTGGAAAAATAATTTAGAATTAGCTGGCCGGTTGCGCCTGTTTTTGCAAGTCTAGCACTTGTTCCAAGGGCAGGCCGACGCAGCGCGAGATGACTTTTGGAGCAACACCTTCGTTAAGAAGATTTCGCGCGTCTTCCACGGCTTTTTGTTGGACGCCTTGCTCCAAGCCTCTATTAAAAGAATAAGTCTTTTCGCGTTCCCAATCCATAAACTGCTTCCTCCACTGCGTGTTCCGCTTGGCGTTATCCACAAGTTTTTTTACTTTGTCGGTAAAGGCGTTGGAGCTCTTGTTGTTAGAAACCATTTTCAAAAACGCCTTTTGCTCTTCGTCCAACAGTTTATCACAGTTTTGGGAAATAAAAAAGTACTTGTAAGCTCTGTCGCCCATTTTTATTTTTGGATCTTCGACGCAAAGATTTTCAAAAGTGTATTTTGCAAGGCCTTTTTCAAAAATGTCGTCAACGCAAATGAACACGATGAATGTGGTCTTTAAATCCTTGTAATCTTGCCCTGATTTTAAAAGGTCAACGTCCATGACGCCTTGGTAGTACCTGGCGCGCTCAGGCAGCTCCTTTGTGTCTTTGGCCTGCAGCTCGATGTTGTAAACCTTCTGTCCGCCCGCGTCCTTGGCGTAAACGTCCATTCGGATTCCCTTGCTTCCAAAGTCAACGTTGATTTCTTCTTCTTGCGACATTTCAATCCGTTCGATTTTAAACTCAAGAAGAATCTCTAGCAGCTCCTGGCATACATCTGGGTTGTTTCTCATCACCTTGTAAAAGATGAAGTTGTTGGCAATAGTGGCGTTCTCCCACTTTTCTTCCAGCGTCTGCTCTTTTTGAATTTCGTTCATAGTGTAACTCCTACAAAAAAAACGGGAACCGCGTATTTGCGATTCCCTATGCATATAAGATATGAATTTTATTCAAGATTTTTGCGCAAAATTTTAAAAATCGTAATAAATTTTCATGCATTTTCTCTCCTTAGCCTATACATTTGTTTTTTCACTCCACCTTGCATTTTGCTTAGTTCGCGCTATAATAGATCCATACACAGTCAAAAGGAGAGAACTATGACAAACAAAAACAAAAGAACAATCATTCAAATCGTGTTGGCGATTTTTATTGTTTTGTGCGCGGTTAGCAACGTTTATCTTTTGGCGGAATCGCCGTCTAAAAAGCTGATGCCAAAAATCGGAACGGTCATAAATCTTTTGGCGTTGGCAAGCGCCAGCGTGTATTGCTTTAGCGGCTACAGCAAAAAGGCGGCCGTTTTTTTCAAGGGATTTTTCTGCCTTTACGCGCTCCATGTCCTGACTGGAACTTACGGAATGGTCATTGACTTTAAGGGTTCGCCGATGGCGGCGGCCTGGGTACTTGCTTTTGAGATTACGTTCGCGTGCATAATGCTGCTTTTTATTCCGTCAAATCTTGGCGAACAAAAGTCAAAAATCATTTCGCTCGCGGCGCTTTTGATTTGGCTGGGCTTTTTCGCTCATCATTTTATTTTCAAGAGCCATACAGTCGGCTTTTATACCATACGCATTTTCTCGTATCTCATCAGCGCGTTCATCGCTTGCGTTATGACTTACGCCAAATACGCCGACAAAAAGGAACGCGAGACAGAATAAAAATTATGTCTGACAAGATGACGATGGATTCTTCGGGCTTTGTGTTGTTGGCGGATTTTGTTCCGCAGATTGTGCAGGAGATCCGCTACTATTCAACTTACAATTTTGTGGGCGACAGGATTGACGGCTACGAGGAGCCTTGCGCGATTTTGACAAGGGAGGCGGCGCGGGCCTTGCGTGAGGCGAGCAACGAGCTTTGCGCGCAGGGCTACAGGCTAAAAGTTTTTGACGCCTACAGGCCCGCTTGCGCGGTAAAGCATTTTCAGCTTTGGGGAATGGAAGACATGGACTTGCGCATGAAAGAGTTCTTTTATCCAGAAGTTGAAAAGCAGGACTTGTTCAAAAAAGGCTACATCGCCGCGCGCTCAAGCCACACTCGCGGAAGTACCGTTGACCTAACATTGCTTGACATGCAGACCGGAAAAGAAGTTGACATGGGCGGCCCCTTTGATTTTTTTGGCGAGCGTTCCCACCCAGACTTCAAGGGCGTGACAGATGAGCAATACCAAAGCAGAATGTTCTTGCAAGACGCGATGACGCGAAACGGCTTTGTTCCGCTGGATTGCGAATGGTGGCACTTTACGCTAAAGGACGAACCCTATCCCGACACTTATTTTGAGTTCCCGGTTTCGTCAGCGTACTTACGGAAGGGCTAAAAAAAAATCGCGGCCGGCGGCGCGCTAAGGCCACGCGATATTGGAGGAAAAAATGAAGGTAATTCTTTTTAACGGAAGCAGAAACGAAAAAGGTAGCACATACACGTCGCTAAAAATCGTGGCCGACGCTTTGGTCGAAAACGGAATCGAGGCCGAAATCTTTTGGGTTGACGGCCGCGCTCTTTCGGGCGAGATGAGGGAATTGGTTGACGAGGCGCTGGAAAAAGTCCAGGAGGCCGACGGAATCGTTTTGGGCTCGCCGGTTTACTACGCCTCTCCGTCCGGCGAAATGATCGCCTTTTTGGACAGGCTTTACTGGGAAGGGGAAAAGCACCTTCGCTTTAAGCCGGCGGCCGCGGTGACTGTAGCGCGCAGGGCCGGAACCACCGCCACCCTTGACGTTTTGAACAAGTACATAACTTACGCGCAGCAGCCTGTCGTCACTTCCCGCTACTGGAACATGACGCACGGCTCCAACGGCAACGACGTTCTAAAGGACGAGGAAGGAGTCCAGATAATGAAAACCATAGGCCGCAACATGGCTTGGATTCTAAAAAGCATTCAGGCTGGAAAGGCTGCCGGCGTTCCCCAGCCCGAGGCCGAAAAAAAGGTATTCACCAACTTTATAAGGGCGTAAAAAGCCTAAAACGCCCGCTTCTTGGCCTTGCAAACTACTGGCAAGCCGCCCCATTTTAGGGCTTGCTAGCGTCTGCCGCCGCCTTTTCGCGAGGCGGCTTTTTTTTGCAAAAAAACTAAAATTCCTCTTGACAAATTATATTTGACGCAATATAATATTGCAAAAGCAAACGCGAAAAGGAGGCGATTTATGGGCGTATACGATTATTCAGTTCTGGACGCAAAGGGAAACGAGGTTCAGCTTTCTGGCTGCAAGGGAAAGGTGATGATGATTGTGAACACAGCCACGGGCTGCGGCTTTACTCCCCAGTACAAGGACATCGAGGCCATGTACGAAAAGTTCCACGACAAGGGCTTTGAAGTCATCGACATTCCCTGCAACCAGTTCGCGGGGCAAACTCCCGGAACCGACGAGGAAATCCATCAGTTCTGCCAGTTAAATTACAACACGCAGTTCCCGCAAATGAAAAAGTCCGACGTAAACGGCGAGAACCAATTGGAGCTTTACAAATTCCTAAAATCGCAAAAAGCCTTTGAAGGCTTTGGAAAAGGCCCCGCCGCGCTCGCGATGGGCCTCATGCTTAAGAAAATAGACAAGGACTACAAGAACAATCCCGACATCAAGTGGAACTTCACCAAGTTCATCGTTGACAGGGAAGGAAACGTTGTCGCGCGCTTTGAGCCTACAGCCAAAATGGACGAGGTTGAAAAGCGCGTTGAGAGCCTTTTGTAACGGATTCCAAAAAAGAGCTAATCATCGGGCGGCCTAGCAAAATTTCCTCCCCGCCTAACGCTAAAGCCGCCGCGATGTCTTCTTTAGAGCGCAGGCCTCCGTCAACCCAGACGGCGGCGGCGCTCTTTTTTATGCGCGCGATGTTGGCCAGCATAAATTCCGCCGTAGAGCCGATGTCGGTTTCAACGCGGCCGCCGTGGTTTGAGATGTAAGCGACTTCCGGCTTTAGCTCTTCTATTAAGTCAAGGCTCTCTTTGGTAAAGACGCCCTTTACTACAAGCGGAAGCTTTGTCGCGCGGCGAAGTTCGTTCAATTGGGCGGCGGTCTTTTTTTCCAGGTGAACCTTGTTGCGCATCGTCACGATGTTGTAGGAATCAATGTCAACTCCTATGTATTCGGCCACGGGCATGGCCCATTCGGCGCGTTCCAAAAGTTTTTCTTTCGGGTAGGGCTTTAAAAAGACCGCCGCCTTTTTGGGCGTGGAAGCAGTTTCGGGAGCGGGAGCGCGGTTTGAGGCGGCCGCATCTTTGGCTTGCGACAGTTTCTTTACCGCCGCGATTCCGGCAAGCAGCTTGTTGTCGGGGCAGCCGTCGCCGACGCCTAGCTTTATTCCAAGGCCGGCTGCAAAGGCGTAAAAGGGCTCGTAAAAGGATTCCTCGTCGGGCCAGCCGACGTTTTCTTCGGCGCCGGTGATTGGAGCCAAGCGTATTTTTTGTGGAACGATTGAGGCGGCGGCCTCTTGCAATTTTTCCTGCGGAATTGACGGAATGATTTTTTTCCAGCCTTCTACGTTCAGGCTAAAATTCTTTCCTTCAAAAACGCCGCCCATTCCGGGAAGCTCGCCCGCGCAAGCCGCGCCGTCGCAGTCAGCGCAAAGGCGGCATTTGTAGCTAGCGGACAATTTTAGTCTCCAAAAGAAGTTCCCAAGTGGCGCGCTGCCAAAAGCATCGGGTGGTCAAGCGGGACGTTCTTCACTTTGCCGGCAACGTCCTTTAACGGAACGCCGACAATCTTTTGGTCTTGCAAGGCGACAAGCTTTCCGAATTCTCCGCGGGCCAAAAAGTCGGCCGCGGCGCAGCCGTACTGGCTGGCCAAAACTCTGTCGTAGGGAGAAGGCGTTCCGCCGCGCTGCAAGTAGCCCAAAACTGTCACGCGCGACTCAAGGCTTGTGCGCTCGCCCAATTCCTTGGCCACGCGGTAGGCGATTGAGTAGGGCATTTCGGCGCGGGCTTTTTTGAACGATTTTTTGTCAAGCTTGGCTTCGTCTTTGCTAAGCGCTCCTTCGGCGACGACGACGATGGAAAATTCCTTTCCGTCTTCCTTGCGTTTCATAACTTTTTCCGCAACTCTGTCGATGTCGTAGGGAATTTCCGGCAAGAGGATTACGTCTCCGCCGCCGGCAACTCCGGAATAAAGTCCAAGCCAACCGGCCTTGTGGCCCATCACTTCTATAACCATAAGGCGGCTGTGACTGTGCGCAGTCGTGTGGATGCGGTCAATCGCTTCTGTGGCCACGTCAAGCGCGGTGTGAAAGCCGAATGTCATGTCGGTGTGAACGATGTCGTTGTCAATCGTTTTTGGAAGGCCAACGACGTTAAGGCCTTCGTCGGCCAAAAGGCTGGCCGTGGTGTTGGTTCCGTTTCCGCCAAGGCAGACAAGCGCGTCCAAGCCCCATTTTTTGTAATTCTTTTTTATCGCGTCAACCGGCATCATTTTTGCCACCGGATCGGGTTCCTTTGCCTTAAAGGGCTTTTCGCGGCTGGTTCCCAAAAGAGTTCCGCCGATTGTCAAAATGCCGCGCAAATCTTCGGACTTGAGCGGAACCATGTTGCCCTGCACAAGGCCCCGGTAGCCGTTTTGGATTCCAAAAAATTCCATTCCGTACTGAACCATTCCAGCCCGGCAAACTCCGCGGATGGCCGCGTTCAATCCAGGGGCGTCTCCCCCGCTAGTGAGGATTCCCACCTTTTTTACAGAAGTCTTGCTCATAAGAATTATTCTAACATAAGGAGCGCCTCAAATTCAAGATACCGATAAATATCTTGGAGGCAACTATATGATTTACGGTTACATTAGAGTCAGCACGGACAAGCAAACTGTGGAAAACCAGCGCTTTGAGATTACGGAGTACGCAAAAAAGAGCAACCTTCCCATCGACCAATGGATCGAAGAGACGGTTAGCGGAACGATATCGCCCGACAAGAGAAATTTGGGCAAACTGATAAAAATGGCCAAAAGCAAAGACGTCATTATTTGTTCTGAGCTTTCGCGTTTGGGAAGGAATATTTTTATGATTATGTCGATTTTGAACCGTCTTATGGAGATGAACGTCAGCGTTTACACGGTAAAGGAAGGCTACCGTTTGGGCGACGACCTTACCAGCAAGGTTTTGGCCTTTGCCTTTAGCATTTCGGCCGAAATCGAGCGGGAATTGATAAGCCAGCGGACAAAAGAGGCTTTGCTGCGAAAAAAAGCGGAAGGCGGAGTTTTGGGCCACCCCAAGGGCAAGCGGAATTCCCATGTGAAGCTTACGGGGAGGGAGGACGAAATACGCAAGCTGCTTTCGTGCGGCTATTCCAAGGAGCAAATCAGCAAAAAGCTAAAAGTTTGCCCCGCGACCTTGTACAAGTTTATAAAAGATTTTTGAAATTTTCTCCCATTTTCTATAAAAGATGTGTTATAATAGAAATGTTATATCCATATAATACAGGGGCCTGTTATGAAAGCGATAAGAGACGATGTTAGTTGGAGATTTTTGGACGAATACAGAGGAAAATTCTTTAAGTCAAATTGGCCTACGCTGCCGCAAATGTTCCGCATTTCCGTTGAGCGATGGCCTGACAATATTTGCTTTGTCGACTTTGACGGAAACGGCGGGTCCAAGCAAAGCTACACTTACACCCAGGTTTGGCGGAACGTCGAGACGCTGGCCCAATGGATGATTTCCAACGGAATCAAGAAGGGCGACCGCGTTGCCGTCAGCGGAAAAAATTCCCCGGAATGGGCCACTGTTTTCATCGCCTCAATGCTGGCCGGAGCCATCGCCTGCCCGATGGACTACGCTCTCCACAACGCCGAAATCGCAAACCTCATAAAGACCGCAAAGCCCAAAATGCTTTTTGTGGACGAGGAAAAATACGACTGGTTCCAAAAGAACCGCCTTGGCTGCAAGGTCTATTCGCTTAGCCCCAAAGAGCCCAAGACTTTTGTCTACAATCTTCCCGCGCCAAAAAAGGCTCCCGCTTATCCAGACGTTTCGGACAAGGACACGGCGGCCATTCTGTTCACCAGCGGAACGACTGGAAATCCCAAGGGCGTTATGCTTAGCCATGAAAATTTGGTCAGCGACTGCTTTATCGCGCAGCAAAACTTGATTTTGCTTGACACCGACGTTTTTTACAACTTGCTTCCGATTCACCACGCATACACAATGCAAGCGGCCTTGATTTGCCCGCTTAGCGCCGGCTGTTCGATCGTCTTTGGAAAGAGCATGGCCGTGACCCGCTTGCTCAAAGAGCTGCGCGAAGGAAAGATTACCGTCATGCTTGGCGTTCCGCTTTTGTACAACAAGCTTTACACGGGAATCCTAAAGGGCGTGGCCGCCAAGGGAAAGGCCGTCGAGCTTTTGATCAAGTTCTTGATGAACGTAAGCTACGGCGTTAAAAAAGTTCTCGGGGTGAACGTAGGAAAATACCTTTTGCATTCTGTTTTGGACGCGGCCAACATTTCTACAATCCGCGTCGCCATTTGCGGAGGCGGCCCGCTTGCCTCCAGCATTTTCAAGGGCTACAACGCGTTGGGCATCGACTTTATCCAAGGCTACGGCTTGACAGAAACTTCGCCGATCATCGCGCTTAATCCGATGGAACATTTTAAGGTGGAAAGCGTGGGCATGGATTTTAGTCCCTGGGAAGAAATCAAAATTCTTAAACCCAACGAGCAGGGCATCGGCGAGATTGCCGTTAAGGGCCCGATGGTAATGATGGGCTACTACAACATGCCTTACGAAACTCAAGAAATGTTCACAAAGGACGGCTTCCTAAAAACCGGCGACTTGGGCTGGATGGACAAAGAACATTACCTTATGCTCAGCGGCCGCGCCAAAAACCTTATCGTCACCGAGGGCGGAAAGAACGTATACCCCGAAGAAATCGAGGACGCGTTCCAGCTTGAGTACGACATCGAGCAAATTATGGTTCGCGGATACGTCGCCAACGAAGAAACCAAGTCTGAAGAAATCGAAGCCTTGATTTATCCGTCGGACGATTTGCTTGGACGCGTAAGCGTTGACCGCGCCAACGCCGCCAAAGACAAGCGGGTTTACGACGAAATAAAAGTGATTGTTGACAAGATTAACAAGGGCTTGCAACCTTACGCGCGCATTTCTAAGATTACGATTTTGGACAAGGCGTTGGAGATGACCACCACGCGCAAGATTAAGCGCGGCTCCGTCGCAAAAACGGCGGCAAAGGCAAAAGCTCCGGCAAAGAAACCTGCGGCAAAGAAGACCGCTCCCAAAGCCAAGGCTCCCGCAAAGAAGCCCGCAGCCAAAAAGCCCGCCGCAAAGCCAAAGGCCAAGCCGGCCGCAAAGAAAGCGCCTGCGAAAAAGCCAAGCAAGCCAAAGACTGCCGCCAAGAAAGCTCCGGCCAAAAAGCCTGCCGCAAAAAAGGCTCCGGCAAAAAAGCCCGCTTCAAAGGTAAAAACAAAAACTAAGAAACGTTGAAACA
>Ga0256407_10011948_pt1 | contig 11911 bp, 13 predicted proteins | sample RumenRJG_04DNA_FD_193489 | JGI IMG/M metagenome (GOLD analysis project Ga0256407, IMG submission 193489) | Bovine rumen microbial communities from Lethbridge, Alberta, Canada - RJG_04 | ecosystem: Host-associated > Mammals > Digestive system > Stomach > Rumen | place: Canada: Alberta... | reverse complement strand
GAGATAGCTTTTGCCGTTGGAATGTTTGATGATTTTGGACATTCTTGAATGACCGTCAATATTTTTCCATTCAAAAATGCAAACATCATTTTTATATAATCTGCACAATTCCCCATCAACGGGAGCATATCCCTCTTTTTGATTGAGAGTGTCGGCATAGTAATATTTTTTGACTGTATATCCGTCTGTTAATTCTTTGATACCTGTTGGCTTGCTTAAATCACAGTGAGCAAATATCTCTATATCCATTTGTTTTCTTTTTTCTTGGTATTCTTCGCTAAAGTAATAGTTCATAAAATTCCTCCTATTGTCTTGTAAAAATCGTTCCACCGCCAAGCAGAATATCACCGTCATAAAATACAACTGCCTGTCCCGATGTAACGGCTCTTTGAGGTTTATCGAATATCAGTTTGACACAGTTGTTTTCAAGGGGATAAAGCGTTGCAGGCTGTTCCTTTTGATTGTAGCGAACTCTTGCTTTGACTTTCAAAGGCTCTTTCGGACACTCTATCGACACCCAATTCACCTCTTTGCCGTAAACGGTATCGGTGAATAAATCGTCATTTGAGCCGAGAGTGACGGTATTATCGGCAACATTTTTTGCAACGACATAAGCAGGTACGCCCAAAGCAATTCCCAAGCCTTTTCGCTGACCTATCGTATAACGAATAATGCCGTTGTGTTCACCTAAAATATTGCCGTCCTTGTCGATGAAATTTCCTTTTGGGAAAGTTTTTTGCGTGTATCTCTCGATAAATCCCGCATAATCTCCGTCGGGAACGAAACAAATATCCTGACTGTCGGGCTTTGACGCATTTATCAAGTCTTTTTCAAGTGCAATAGCCCTTGTCTGATTTTTTGTAAGATTGCCGATAGGGAAGAGGGTTTTTGCAAGCTGTTCCTGTGTCATGCCGTACAAAACATAACTTTGGTCTTTTGTTTCATCAAGACCTTTTTTCAATATGTAACGCTGTGTATTTTCATCAAATTCCCGTCTGACATAATGCCCTGTTGCAATATAATCCATCCCCAACAATTCAGCCCTTTTCAAAAGGGCATTGAATTTAATAAACCTGTTGCAGTCAATGCAGGGATTGGGTGTGTCGCCGTTGATGTAGGCATTGTTGAACCTGTCAATCACACATTCCTTGAACCTGTCACCGAAATTATAAACATAGTGGTCAAAACCAAGTTTATGAGCCACATAACGAGCGTCCTCAACGTCATCAAGGGAACAGCAAGTTTTCTGCCTGTCAAGCTGAATATCCTCATTTGTAAACAGTTTCATTGTCGCCCCTGTCACTTCATAATCATTCATCAAAACAGCCGCCGCAACGGAACTGTCCACACCGCCGCTCATGGCAACCAATACTTTCTTTTTCATTGAAGTTTCTCCTCAAAAATCAAACACAGCAAATTGACTCTGCTGTGTTTGGCTGAAAATTTTTCTGTTATTTAATCATGATACAACACAGGGGAAGCCATACCTTTTTTCATATAGCATTTTGGCAATTTTTTGTTTACGAACAAATTTCTTACATTGTCGGGAGCTATTTTTCCGTCAAACATACATCTGCCGGGAACATCAGGTGCTTCATACCATGATTCTGCTTCAAATACCTCTTTGATAATGCCGCCGCACGAGGCTAAAACATAAGGAACTTTTTGTATTCTTTTCAAATTGACCTTCCAATGTTTTCTTACAGTTTCATAAATGCTGCCACGTTCATTAAGCCAATAATCATTGATTTTGATGATACAATATTTCAAATCCGGTTGATCTGTAAATTCCTCACAGGATAAATTTCTTTGAATCACTTCAGAACTGTTGACACCTCTGTCATACGCATGACCGTTCTGAATATTTGTTAATCCGGGGAAACAGTCCATCAGTGCAGCTTCCACTTCAAAGGCTTCCTTTTCGGTCATTCCGTATCTCTGTATGATGTGAATAACGTCAAGTCCTGCATTTTTAATATCCCTTATCTGCTTGATTTTGGCAGATACATCATCTTCCTCGTCATCGGTAAAAGATTCACCGTCAAAATTTTTCAATGCATCATTGACATGAGCAAAAACACGGTTTCCTTTACCCTTGCCGACATAAAATGTCTGACCTGTACGGGGATCCATCAGGCGGTAAACATAATACTGTAATTGATCTATAACTTCTTTTGTGAACATAATTATTTTTCCTTTCCGAAAATGAATTATTTACCACGGGCGGCAACAATGTTTGCCATTTCACCGACATTTTTCATAGAAGAAATTTCGCCCATTTTGAATTTCATCTTAAATTCCTTTTCAACTGCGGCAATAAGAGTGATGTGTTCAAGGCTGTCCCAATCTTCGATGTCATTTGCGGTAGTTTTGGGGTTGACGGTGATACTGTCATCATCAAAAACGTCCCTGAAAACCTTGTTCAATCTTGCATAAATCATTTTGCTGTCCATAATTTTAATCTCCTTTGAAATTGATTACATAAATTTTTTGCCTGCCGACCATGCACCGCCTGCAATTTCACCGATTTCACGGTAACATCTGGCAACGGAGTCAAACATAATCGGGTGAACTTTGGAAAGGTCAACTTTACCGTCTGTAAGTACACTTTCATCAGCTTTCATGCCAACGATTTCAGCGACGACTCTTGTTTCACCAAATTCTTCTTGAAGTTCTATCACTTTGCACTCGATAGCAACTGGTAACTGGTCGATTACAGGTGCATTGATTTTATCGGATTTTGTAACGGTAAAGCCGCATTTTTCAAGTTTATCGGGAACTTTGTTGCCAGATACCATGCCTACATAGTCGCAAGCCTCAACATATTCTTTTGTAGCGAAACTTACAGTAAATTCCTTATTTGCCTTGATGTTCTCTGTAGTTTTGTGAGAAGAAAGGCTGATAGAAAGCTGATTTCCTCCGATTTGACCTGCCCATGCGGCATTCATGGCATTTGCATTGCCGTTCTCGTCATAAGCTGCGATGATGAACACCGGATGCGGTGTCAAAAATCCTTTGTCAAAACTCTGTTTCATAGAAAAAATCCTCCTGTTATATATTTTTATGGTTGAATAGAGGAATTATCCTCCACTTTGATAACATGGCACTTGTTTTCGTAGTCTGCAACATCAAGTTGCCAGATAGTGTTGCCCTGTTCATCTTCACTTATTTTATCAAATCCGAACCTGCCATACAAGTCCTTTACCATATTATTTTTTGCGGTGGGGTAGTAATAGCCTTTGATAGTTGTAATGCCCTGTTCTCTGCACCTCTCAACGAGCCTGTCAAGCATGGCAAATTCCATATCCCTTTTGAGAACACGACAGCTCATGAGCCACAATTCCATATTCAAAACCGTACCGTCTTTTTTGCCGATAACGACAGATACAACACCGTTATCACCGAATTTATCGACAAGTTTACCGTAAAGGCGGATATAATCGTTACTTGCAAAAACTTCTTCCATTTCGGTAGGAGTATAACGCTTTGTCGTGACGTTGAATTGATTACTCTTGTTGGAAAGCTGTGTAATTCTCTGCAAATAGACGGGCAGAAAGTCATCAATAACAGCCGTCATGTCAAGGCTTAAAAGATATTCGTTGTAATCTGCAAAAGAGGCTTGCTGTGAAGCTCTTTCGGCATTTGCCTTGTACATTTCATTTCGTTTGAGGTCATCTTCACTGAAATTCGTCACTTCAAAATAGCCGTTTCTGTCGAGGGTTGTAATGTAATTTTCCACGCTGTCCATAACGGGAGTGCTGACACCGTTCACTTGTGCGGAAACGATAGCCCTTTCAGCAGGGTTATCGTCAACAAATACAATGGAGTCGGGGAGTATATTCAGTTCATTTGCAATTTCAATGATATTGCGGTCTTTGTTTTCCCAGTTGGCTTTGATGATGATAAAATCATCGGGCTTTAAAGCACCTTCGGGGTGATTTAGTCCCGCAATAGCGTTTTCATGGTCATTCTTGGAGCAGACTGTTAAAATAATTCCAAGAGATTTCAGTGACTTGATGTAACTCTGAAATTCGTAATAAGACTGTGAAACGCCCGTTTCCTGACCGATTTGAATACCGTCAACGCCGTCATCACCGACAACACCGCCCCACAAAGTATTATCCAAATCCAAAGCAAGAGCCTTTTTGTTCTTGCCGAAAACGGATTTAATGATGTTTGCGAGGTTGAATGAAAATTCGGGAATAGCTTCAACGCACATAGCGTATTTGTACATATTCCAGTAAGATGGGTTGCTCCATTCTTTCAAGCCGTAGCTTGCGGAAATGAAGTTGATGTCATTGATATAAAATCCCTCTGTTTTATCGGCATAGTCGTAGAATTTCTGATTCAGTCGTGTAAGGAAGTTTGAACGTCCACGATAATCACTGCAATCCTTGTTGCCCATAATGCGATAGAAAGGCATTTCAAAGTTATTCTGAATGATAGGGCAGTGATAGGTATCGGAAATTTTCTGCCACATCTGCACGAATTTGCTGTATTCATTTTCAAGAAGTGAATTTACTTGTTCTTGTGTATCGGCAGTCGTGGGGAAGTTGGCGATATTTCTGTTGGTGGTATGTATGAAAATCAAATCAGGCTTGAAATTCAGCAGTTCCTCACTCGGAAACATAGCGTCCTGCCAATACTGTGCATACTCGGATTGATAAAATTCGGCTTCAATGCCGTTGTTGAGTAAAAACAAGTCGAGATATACCACTATGTCGTTTGTAGTAGAACCGCCAAACACAGCAATTTTCTTTTTCAGACGAGCAGAGCCGTCTGCAATGAGAGTACGCTTGATAGACTTTCTTTTTTTCATGACGTATTCCACGTCAAAAGGATATTCCAATTCTTTCATCAAATTTTCCCTCTTTCCATAGCGATAGGGGACATATTGAGGTGTCCCCAAAAAGTTGAATTTAAAATCATGTAATAAACAGTACCATAGTACATTTCTTGTTTCATTATCCCAAAGAAGTTTTCCATAACAGAATGATCATGTCAGTTTCCTTTGCGTGACATACTTTGGAATATTTTGTTGTCTTTCGGTTTTTTAACATAGGATTTCATCTGAGATGCCCGACCTTGTCGGCATATCACAAGTGTGTTCTGTCGGATTTTCATATTTTTCTGTCAAGTCGCTGTGCAAAGCTTTTTTCATTCCATTTCCCTTTACTGTTTCTTCTTCTGAAATGTATAGCAAAAATGCGTTATCGTCTTATCGGGCATAATTCTTTTTGCGAATTTCAGACACTTCATCTTTGCCGACGGAATAATATATAATTTTCCCTGCAAAAGTCCGTCTATTGCCTGCTGTGCAACGGTCTTGCTGTCAAGCGGTTCCGATGCAAAACTGACGTGTGCCACACTGTTAAATTCCGTGTCAACAGGTCCGGGACACAATGCACTTATCTTTACATTGGAATTCTCCCTTTTGAGTTCCTCATATATCGCACCCGTCAAGCTTACAACATAATTCTTTGTGGCGTAGTATGTTGCCATTAAAGGTCCCGAAAAAAATCCCGCTATTGACGCAACATTCAATATATATCCTTTATTCTTTCTTTTGAAGTCACGCAAAAACAGCTTTGTCAAAATATGCACCGCTTTTATATTTGTATCTATCATTTGCAACTCTCTGTCAAGGGATAACTCCGTGAATTCTCCGCATAAGCCGAACCCTGCACAATTTACAAGCATTTCTATATCGGAATCTTTGAAAACTTCATACAGCTTTCTGCATTCCTCCTCATGCGACACATCACAGCGTACACATTTTACATTTTTGCCAAGTTCCTTTTTAAGTGCCATGAGTTTGTCGGCACGTCTTGCAACAAGTATCACCTGCCACCCCCTGCTTGAAAGCAGTCTTGCAATATCCTTTCCGATACCCGAACTTGCACCCGTTATCAATGCTTTTCGCATAGCCTTTCCTCATTTCAATCATAATTTTCATGATAATATCCGTCAGCGTCAAAATATCCCTCGTAATAGCCGTAATCATAATTATAATAATCATCTGCATAGAAATTTCCATAGTCATCATAATATCCGCCCGAATAATAATTTCCGTATGCGTCGGTGAAGCTTCCACGATAATAACGGTCATTGCTGTCATAATAATCTCTGCTGTAATTGTGAGATGTGCAGCCGCCATAACTCATTCTGTCAATTACCGAACACGATGCAGCCGACATCATAACTGCCGCTGAAATCACTATTGCAAACAATAATTTTGATTTCTTCATAAAAAACACCTCATATTATATTATAAACTTTTTTTGCATTTTCGCAAGTCGCTTTCAGAACTTCCTCAACCGAAATATTTTTTATCTCTGCAATTTTTTCCGCTGTATATACTATCATTCCCGAGTGATTTCGCTTTCCCCTAAACGGCACGGGCGATAAATACGGGCAGTCCGTTTCCAAAACGATCCTTTCAAGCGGTATGTTCTGCACCACTTCAACAGACTTTCTTGCATTCTTGAACGTCACAACTCCGCCTATGCCTATATACATTCCAAGCTTTACAATTTCCCTTGCCATTTCCACACTCCCCGAAAAACTATGCAGAATTCCTTTCGGCTTGTATTTTCTCAGGTATTCAAGCACATCTCCGTGAGCCTCTCTGTCATGCACGTTCACGGGCATATTTAACTTATTGGCAAGTATCAACTGCTTTTCAAATATGACTTTTTGCGGTTCTTTGGGAATATCCCAATAATAATCAAGACCTATCTCTCCTATTGCAACGGCTTTCGGGTGACCTGCAAGACGCTCTATTTTTTCTATATCATCAATACTGCTCTCTGTGATATTTTCGGGGTGTATGCCTACCGCACAATACATATTTTCATATTGTTCCGCAAGAAATATACTGTATTCCGACAGCTTTAAATCCGTCCCTTGATTTACTATATATCCCACACTCTCCGAAAAAAGCTTTTCCAAAAGTTCCTCCCTGTCACTGTCAAACGCCTTATCATCATAGTGTGCATGGGTATCAAATATCATCTTCATAACATCTTCCTCTTACATACTCTGAAACATCATTAAAATCGGATAACCGAATACTATTATAATAAATATTGCCAGAATCAATGCACCTATCCATTCGCCTGCACTCCGTTTGGGGAAATCGTCTTTTGTGGCGGGTATCGCTTCATATCCGTCGGGATTTACAAGCAGATTGATTTCCTCTCCCCAAGTCTTTCCCTTTTCAAAATTATCTACCGTGCGTATCTCATAATGGTTGTTTACGAATATCTCATACTTTGGTGCATATACGGTGTAATGATGGTGTTTGTGACTGCGACGACGTTTATCATATCCTACAAGGCGACCTCTTACCTGTGTTTTGCACTTCTTCAAATTCTGCCTTCTGTCTATCTGCGAACCGAATGCCATTGAAAAAAATATTGAAAAAAATCCCAAAAAGAAGATTGACATCATAACAATCATCAAAGAGTCACCCTGCCAGCCCGATACCGCTGAAAGTATAGCAATTCCAATCATAAGTATAAATAATCCCCCAAAACTTATGAGCGTAATAGCAGTTGACAGCGATGTTTTATTCGGCAAACGTACCTCTATCGCATTATGTCCGGCAGGTGTATTATTATTGTAATTTTGCTGTACAGGCTGATTATAATTATTATTCAAGTTGCCAAAATCGGTCTGCCATACCGACTGACTGTTATTGAAGTTATTCTGTCGCAAAGGCTGATTATAACTGTTAAAGTTATTGAAATTATTCTGCTGTGGGGGCTGACTGTAATTATTGAAGTTATTGAAACTATTCTGCTGTGAGGGCTGGTTGTAATTATTGAAGTTATTGAAATTACTTTGCTGTGAGGGCTGACTGTAATTATTGAAGTTATTGAAATTATTTTGCTGTGGGGGCTGATTATTGAATGTATTGCCGTTTTGATATGAATTGGAAGAAGAATACCCCGTTGTATATGAATTATAGTCATTTTCGGATACATAAGAGTTATACATACTTGAAGATGAATTATTCCTGCTTTCATCATTCCTTTGGGTAAAATCAAAATCACTTTCGTTATGCACGGGTTGGGAATTGTTATTCCTGCGTTTGTTGTAAACATAGTTGCTTACGGACTGCCTATTGTCACTCATGTTAAAAAACCTCCTTTAATTCAGTTCAATCTTCCGCTTTTATTATTTCATATCCATTCGGATTGGCAAGCAAATCCATTTCTTCCGCAAAATCCTTATCTCTCCTAAAATCATCAAGTGTGCGTATTTCATAGCGGTTATTGATAAATATTTCATATTTCGGGGCATACACCGTAACCGAAGAATGATTTTTTACATATCCCTTGCCTTTTTCATATCCCACAAGGCGACCTCTTACAAGAGTTTTGCAGACTTTTAAATTTTGTTTTCTGTCTATGCGTAGAGCTAAAAACATTGAAAGAGCCATCGTAAAAATTCCTGCAAGGAATATCAGCACCCCAACCGTTACCATGCCTTCGTTTCTCCAGTCAAATACCGCTGCCAAAATGCAAAGAGCTATCAACAACACGAACATTACGAGAACTGACATAACTGTAATTATATCTGACAGCTTTGCTTCTTTCGGAAAAGGTATCTCTACCGCATCGTGTTTGGATAAACTTTCATTATTTTCGGGAGTTTTAACCGTGCTTTTTTTATAGACATAATTGTTCACCGACTGTTTGTTGTTTTTCATATAAATCTCCCATCTCAAAATACTCTCTTTACAAAAAACGGCATCATTATAAACAATGCGACAACTAAAAAAATTACAACAAGTATTATATTTGTTCTGCCCGAACGGCTGATTCTGCCGTCAGCCGGCATTATCTCATATCCATCGGGATTTACAAGCAAATCCATTTTTGCGGAAAAATCCCAACTCCTTGTAAAATCGTCAAGCGTGCGTATCTCATAATGACCGTTTATGAATATTTTATATTTCGGTGCATATACATTGTAATTTCCCATTCTTGAACTGCGTGTGCGTATCTCATAGCCTTCAAGTATCCCCTCTGTACGTACCGTGCAGACCTTTTTTAAAAAGTGCCTGTCAACAAAAGGTGATACTATCGTCATTATCGAAAACATTAACATTCCTAAAATACTGCAAAAAAATTTTAAATCGCTATAATCATCTTCAAGAAACAGCTTTGAATAAATCGAAAATAAAAAAAACAAAACCACTGCTGCTCCCATTATGATATTTGATACTTTTGGCTTTTTCGGGAGATGTACTTCCATTACAGGTCCATAGTCCCTGCTTTTGAAAGGATTTAAATATGTATCTTCCAAATTGTCACTCTCCTCTTTATACGAATTTAAATACAAAGAGTTCTCCCGAATATCTGTTTTTTTCTTGGTAAAATCAAAATCATTGTTATTCATTCAAAATCACCTACACTTTACATGTTCACTCCGCCATTTCCGCCCGGTATAATCTCATATCCGTTCGGATTGGCAAGCAAATCCATTTCTTCCGCAAAATCCTTATCTTCCTTAAAATCATCAAGCGTGCGTATTTCATAGCGGTTATTGATAAATATTTCATATTTCGGGGCATATATCGTATAGGAACTTGAACGGTGTTTATGATGTATGTGTATGAGTTTTGAGGCATACCCTACAAGATGACCTGTTACATGAACCGTACAGACTTCTTTCAGTCGTTTCTTTATCATAGACGATTCCAGCGAAATTCCTATTATAATCCCCATAATCGACAGAAAAAACAAACCAAGCAATATAAATAAAAGCGTGCTTTCTCTGATGCCGAAAATTTGCATGACAAAAAATACTGCGAATGTCAAGGCAAACGGAACAATAACCATTGCCCCAATCAGTTTTTCATGCTTGACGGGTACTTGTTCCAAAGGAATTTCTACCGCTTGATGTTCATGCAAATCACTCGAATATGCAGGCATATCCCGATTATCGGTAATGCTTTCCTGTGAATATCCGCTGTAAGAATTTTGTTGGGAACTGCTTATATATGAATTATAGTTATTTTCGGAAACATACGAATTATACATTGAAAATGAATTATTTAAGCTTTCGGCAGAACTGATTTCGCTTTCATCACGCACGGTTTCGGAATTTGTATTTCTTCGCCTGTCGTAAACATAGTTATTGATTGACTGCCTGTTATTATTGTTATTCATTGAAAAACCCTCACTTTCAATCGCCAAAACTTCCGCAAATCTATTTTTCACCGTAATAACCATACTTTTTGAATATATTTGATTTAATTATATATCTGTTTCGTACATTTTGCAATAATGTAACATATTTGTAACTCTTTTTACGAATTGTAAGATTTCTGCAATTTGCACATACTTTTGCTGTTTTCCTCCCTTTTCTGACATAATAAACGCATTTTTTAAGCCCTTTTCATACCTTTTAAAAATATTTCATTGTTCATATTGTACAAAAAGTTAAGTTTATTTTATTTGACATTTACAGATGTTTGTTTTATAATGTCATTGTTGATTAAAATTTGATTACAAAACTATTACACTTCTTACAAGGAGATAATTATCATGGACAATAAAAAAAGTTCAAGTCTTAAAAAAGCCATTTCGATTGCTCTCATAGGTACGGTTTGCCTTACAGCCGCTGCCGCTGTTGCAATGACTTCCAAGACAGTTACCGTTACCGACGGAGAAAAAACCGTTACTATCAATACAATAAGTTCCGATGCGGAATCCATTCTTGAAAAAACAGGCGTTGTGCTTGGCGAAAATGACAAGCTTGTCTGCACCGAAAACAGTGAAAACAGTGTTAATATTTCTGTACTCCGTGCATTCAATGTTGATGTTATTGACGGCAAAACCAAAAAAACCCTTACTTTCAATGAAGGCACTGTTGCAGACGCAATAAAAGCTGCGGGGCTTACTATCAGCAAGAGTGATTCCGTTTCGCTCTCTCAGAATACTCCGCTTGAACCCGATATGGAAATAACTATTGCAAGATTTTTCACTATAAATGTTAATCTCAGGGGGGAAAAGCTCTCAAAAGAAGTTCCGTCGGGTACAGTTGCCGATGCTCTTGCTTATCTCGATATCAAACTTGATAAAGATGATGTCGTAAGTGTCAATCTCGGTACAGAAGTTTCCGAAGATATGAATATAAGAATTGACAAAGTGACATATAAGGAAACTACAAAAACCGAAAAAGTCGCTTACAACACCGTATATAAAGATACAGATGATATGTATGCAGGTGAAAGCTCTGTCGAAACCGAGGGGGCTGACGGTGAACGTACAATCGTTATAAGAGAAAAATATATCAACGGTGAACTCGAATCTTCAAAAGAAACTAAAAACGAGATAACCAAACAGCCTGTTGATGAAGTTATTCTCAACGGTACTAAGGAGTATGTAAGTCAGGTCTATACAAATTCCGGCTATGTTTCCGCAAACGAAACCGAAAATATCCTTACAGACGTAAATGGAAATCAGGTTCATTATACAAATGTTCTGACAGGCTCGGGTACGGCTTATTATGCTCCGGCAGGTGCTCTCACAGCTACCGGCAGATTGGCTCGTTACGGTGTTGTTGCCGTTGACCCCGATATTATCCCTTACGGCTCTATCCTTTATATCGTATCAAATGACGGTGAAGTAGTTTACGGTTATGCCGTTGCAGGCGATACGGGCGGAGCTTTGTGGGCAGGCACTGCAATAGTTGACCTTTACTACAATACATACGATGAGTGCTGTCAGTTCGGCAGACGTGACGTTACAATCTATGTGCTTGACGGTGTTTCGGAAGATATTACATATTAAAAATATGCAGGACGGATTTTAAAAATCTGTCTTGCTTTTTTTGTGCGGATAGCCTATAATTAAATCAGACTACTTGAAAGGATATGAATTTTTATGCTTCTTGC
>Ga0256407_10011945_pt1 | contig 11915 bp, 12 predicted proteins | sample RumenRJG_04DNA_FD_193489 | JGI IMG/M metagenome (GOLD analysis project Ga0256407, IMG submission 193489) | Bovine rumen microbial communities from Lethbridge, Alberta, Canada - RJG_04 | ecosystem: Host-associated > Mammals > Digestive system > Stomach > Rumen | place: Canada: Alberta... | reverse complement strand
AGCAGGATGGACGTCCACGTTGCCTGGCGCACAAATACCTGCAGTGAACTGAGCGCCAACGTTCGCTGACGCACAGCAACGTTCAAGAAACGGGGCGTCGATGTTCGCAGGTGATCAATATCTAGTAGCGAATTGCACGTCGGCGGTCGTAGACACACGACATCCTACTGCGTGTTGCACGTCATTATTCGCGGACGATCAACATCCCAGAGCAAGTTGTGGGTTTATGAACACTGATGCACAACATCCTAAAATAAATGGAGCGCCTACGAACGTAGACGCTCCATTTCTTTTGAATATCTCTATTAGGATAAAAAGTGCTCCTATTAGGAGCTAGTTAAAAAATTTATCGCCAGAATAAGGACCCTCTCCCCCTGCTTAGGGGGATGAACTGCGGGGTCACAACAATTACATTAAACTATATATTGTACGGGATTTTATTCTTCCCCCCTAAGCTGGGGGATTAGAGGGGGTCTTTCCGAAAATATCTCCAAACTTTTACAAGTTTCTCCGAAAAACTCCAACTATTTCGGAGAATGCTTCATAGTCTTTGTATATCGGCTTGGAGTTTGACAAATGCTTACGTTTCAGAAATGATAGATCAACTCCACTCTCTGAAATTGACGAGGATCATTGGTAGGGATCATCAGTTCTGCCCTATCCAAAAAACGAATGTCGTTAACAAGTTTTGTGATAGTACAGTTGACGAATGGGGTTCCGTATCGCTGTGGGACAAGAATCTTTTCAGCTTCTACCAATGCCAGGTTGTAGAGGTAATCACGCAAATGGTAGTCAAAAGCATAAGAAAATAAATTACCATCCTTATCCAACTTCAATTCTAAATTGCTCCAGAAATCATCCAAATTAAAATCTACATCCATCTCCACACTGAAATAACGCTCTGAATCCGTCGTGTCGCAACAAGTGCAACCCATCATGAACTTTATAGAACTCGTTAGAGGGAATAAGAAAAAAGTCGGAGCCGAAGCATGTATTGTAATATCCCTAAGATCATCCATAATTACATTTCCGTAATAAATCTGTGAAAAGGTGGCCTTTGGCACACCTGCCAAATGGATCCCAGAAGGGTCAAATTTAGGAAAGCTCACAATATCCGGTTCACGTTTCTTCTGTTGACAATCGATAAAAATCGTATCTCCAATAGGCCTTACATGTACAAAAGGGTTAGCAGTATCAATCACGGTATCTATCCAAACCGTCGCGGGAGTATAGTCGAATCCGTTTTGTGGTAACCATTGCCTGTCCCCTAACTGTTGTACCATTATCTGCCAATGCTCTACAAGGTTATTGTCGTATTTATATCGTCCAGCATCCACATCAACTAGGGGTACCACGTACATATATATCACATCATATATCCATAATATAGCTGTACAATAAGGCAAGTTCTTCCCACACTGGTCCTTCTTCAGAAACACATCAAGAACAGGCTGTCTGTAAAAATGAGACTTATTCTCTGCAAACTGTAGTGTTGGAAGCACGTCCGGACACCAATTGTTGTCACCAATCCATTTCACGGTGTTCCTAAAATGAGGCATCACATACGAAGGCACCAAGTCTATCACCATTTTCACCAGCGCCTTATACATCTTCTCGTTGGTAATTACCGTCTTATGATTCAAACGCATCATAAAGGGGCCTACAGCTCCTTTGGGGATATTCTCTTGCATTACATATAGGTGAGCATCTCCATTAGCATCTGGCACAATCACGAAATTATCACCTACCACCCTAGCCGACTTTGCAGAGTCTTTCCTACCAATATGGAAGAGGGATCTTCGTACGTCCATCATCACAAGGAAGTTGTCCTCGATGTTTTTTAGCTTGTGGTTACAGTCATCACATTCTTCATAGCAAACTAACAGCCTGTTTCCAAGTGAGTCTTGTATAGCGTGCGCCGTGTCTCTAAAATGATTTGCACCTGTTTTCCCACAAAAACGGCAAATACGCTTTGCCTTGTCAGGTTCTCCGATACTCATAGAGATACCGTCAAAACCGAAACTCATGAAATTGAAATCAGTTGCTAAAGCACTCAATCTTTTCTTAACATCTTCAAATCTATCTTTCCAATTCTCTTTGCAATAAAGCGCTTCAATAGCTGCCCTACGAGAGATTAAACTCGCCTTATTCTCCTCCACCACGAACAGTCCTTCTCCATCAGCCAGGGTCTTCAAGGAAGATGGGAAACGTTGAATAGAAGGATAGGTCACCTTATAACAAGAAGATAGGTCACTCAATGCTTTCTGCGTTTTTTCTTCGTTCAGCAAATGGTATATACCTTCTTCATAATAGTCACATGCACAATAGTTAACAAAACACTCTGAAACAACAGATAATACATCCGTGGGATCATTGGGAATAACTACTTTATGGGATTTAATAATTGTATATATAAGGTATTGCATTCGTTTTATTTACTCGGTATCATTTGAATGATATTTTAATTATTATTATCAAAAAAAAGAAATAGGGATAATTGCTATACGCCTAGCATAAGCGTAAAAAGGTAGTTTATTCTATCATCACCGATATCATCCCAAACAATTCCAACTTTTTCGGAGAATATTGCATGATATTAACAAGATGGGGATTGCCGAATGTTTACCTAATAGCATGGTAACTAAAAATTCTCACGGTAATATTGGGCATTCTCCACCAAGCAAACTATCTAAAAACTTGCCAAATGAAGAGCAACGGCCAGAATAACGAAGCATCTCATAATCATCTTTCGTCAAGGTTGATAAAAACGAGAGACAATCATTATCATGTTTATGGTAATCACTTCCACAAGCTTTAAATATTTTCTGAACCAAAGGATAAGGATGATATATGTCTTCTGGGTCAAAATCCTTTTTAAGACCAAATTTATCATAAAGTTCTAAAAAATTTTGACCCTTACTCATAACGTAATTCTCGATCAGAGCAAGCATCCATGCCTCATATTCCATAATGGCAAAATGCAGACGGCAATCACCCTCATGTGCTTTCAAAACACCGCTCTGATGCTCATACAGTCGCTCAATCTTAGACCTGTCCACAACAGGATGGCCTGCAGAAAGGACCTCATAAGATTTACCAAAAACATCCTTTAACCCAATGATAACGTTAAAACCTTGACGCTGAAGTCCAGGAATGTCTTTGTGCAGCTTAGATATCACATAATTATCATTGTTGACATTTATAATCTGATAATAAACTGAAGAACTTTCATCCCCTTGTATTGGATTATTCATCTTAGATAAATCATCCGCTTTCAGATTATAACATCGAAATCCACAGCGCGATGGATCATAGTCGGAATACTTTTGCAAAACGTCTGCGACAAAAAGCAACTCCGACCTACCTTCCACATACACAGCACACTTCATTTCTGTAAAGAAGCAAAAAAGTTATCAATAAAATCCGACGAGAATAAATCAAAATTGCTCAAACCGGTTAAACGAAATTGATTAAATAGTTCAGGATTATTTGACTGGTTCAATACTGACAACTTACTATAATTACGTCTCAAAAGCTGCCACTTAGATATGTCAATCACATCCATAAGGCAGGAATCATTCGAACTAGCAATCATCTGAATACCATTTTCGTCGCAAGTATCAAATACTTTTTGACCAAGATGAATAGCTCTTTTATAATCTAATCCTTCTCCTAAATCATCAATTAGCAGCAAACTAATATTTCCATGCTTACAAAATTCAAGAATACAAAGCAGATATAATACCCTAAGCATTCCGCTTGACAACTGGAAATCGACAAGTCTGCCAACCACATAACGTTCTTTAACGGCCACAAGCTTTAATTCACTATTAACCTCTACAGGTTTCATATCTGTAATATCGTATCCTAAAAGCTTAGCATCGGACATCACATGTTTTATTTCTTCTGCACTTAACCTATTAACCAGTTCGCTGAATGGCAATGGATTGATGAAACCCGCGGTTTTATTTAATATCGTATACGAATTAATATCAGAACAAGAGACAACTACAACGCCTTCCGCCCAATTCATCAACTTTTCGATTTCAGGATAATCCATGCTGTCACGTCGAACTTGAATAATTAGTTTTTCTTTAGGTGGGTATATTATTACATCTCTGAGAACAGATTTAGATGAATCTCTTTTCAATATAGCCTTGCCACAAACTAAAAGATTTTCAGTTTTTACTTTTCCGTCAATAATCTCAAAACTATACGTCATAATCCAATCCTTATTATTAGGATCAGCGAATGACAGTTTTGTTTTAAATGAATAGCCCCCAAAGTTTGCGGGTTGAAAGTACAAGAACGAGGTTACATTCTGTAATGCTTTGATGGTTCGTGTTTTACCACTCGCATTTTTACCTACCAGCAAATTGGTTAGATTCAATGCATTCATCTCAACAAGTTCCCAACCCGTTGTCTTATAACTAAATGATGAAAGTATCATATAAGTTAATTCTAGCGTTAATGTTCAATTAATGAAATCAAAGTTTTACAATATAATCACTCATTAAATCTTAATAATAATGAAAATCAACGAAGCATTGATTAATCATATAGTAAAACATAGATTTAATTCGGAATACCGTGCAAATATAAGAAATAAAAATAAGATAAAAAAAATATTGAACAAAAAAAGATGAATTCTGATTATTATTTAATATTTTTGAGTCAAAAAAAACATAAAAAAACCATATTTAACCCCAATAACCAATATATTCTGTAATCAGTTTCCGAGAAAATGTTTCCGAGCCTCTCCATTAATTATGAACCAATAAACCTGAAACATTAACCCTTAATCATGCTCCGAGCTTGCTCGCGTGGAGTGAAACGGAACAACCCTGAACCCTTCACCAATATTCCGTCTCCAAACTTGTACAAGTTTCTCCGAAAATCTCCAACATTTTCGGAGAACGCTTCATTGTCTTTTAATGCCTTTGAATGTCGATACGGGATTTACCGAATGCTTACCTTGTAATAAATAAATATTTAGAAAAAAAACTTTGCAGATGGCTGGGACCATGTCCCCCAAGCTGCTGATGGTGTCAGTCACCAGTGAGAACTAGTTCTCCCTGTTGCCTATCACCCTCACCAGCGCACATTCACGAATGTGCCGCCATCTCCAAAGACAAAAAAGCCCCCAATCTCTTGGAGGCAAAAAAAACTTCGTCAGAAAAACCATCCGGCCACATGCCTATATACTGTAATAAGTCTAAAAAGATGAAAAATGGAGTAACTTTAATGGTTTCGCTTTATAGCGCCTCTGCTGCATGACTAACATTCATCATCTGTAAGCAAGCTAACATAAAGTCATAGCTTTTGTATCTTATTGACAATTGTGGCCAGTTTACTTTCCAATTTTACCTGGATATGTTTTAATTCATATACTTTATGTTTTAGATGAAAATAATAGCGTAGATAATTAATACATGGCAAAGCGAATGGAAGAAGAATGCCATTTAATATAGTAAAACAAAGAATAGAAAATATAATACCATTTGTACCACTTATCGCAATAAACATTCTATTATAATTGGATTGATCACATGCTAACTTATAGTAAAGCAAAACAAGAAAAAAAGAAACGATGACAATAATAATAAAGTGACCACTGAAATGTAAAAACGAATAGTCTATACGATTATCTTTATAAATAGCCATGCACAAACCAAGCAAAATAAACGGTAATACATATGATATAAAAATAGGGACAAGCGGCGGAACTTTGAAATAATATACGATAATATTTGAGATTATTGGAAATAAAATCATAAATGTAAAACAAAAGACAATTTTCTGAAAAAGGGTCATCGAACTCAGTAATTTATTTGATGTATAATTAGTTGAGCTTTGATCTTGTAATATTGTCTCAAAACATTTAAACTGATACATATATTTTGCCCAAATTGTTAACATAAAAATATAAGAAAAAACAATAATACAAGCAAGCCATGACAATATTATCTCATTATAAAATATAGGTATGCGAAGTAATTCATCAAAAACAAAAATAATAATAACAAATAGAAGAGTATAAAATGGTGATAATAAAAACTCTTGCCTATTTGATATTTTTCTTAATATTTCTGAAGAACAATGGCCCTCAACCATATACTTTGTAATCAACTCATCTCTTTTGGATGAAATTTCAATAGACAAAAAATATGCCTCCTCATTTAATTTTTGATTGGCACAATTTCCGCTATTAATAAATTCAGAAAGGATTTGGTTATTATCTGATTCAATAATAGGGTTAATATATGAGGGAATAATACTAATCAAAAATCGTATCTGGTTTAAAACCTTATTCTCAAACTCAACAAGTAGAGAATTGATTAGATTAGTATCTTTCCTAAAAATAAAAAAAATAATCAAAGTGGCCAAAACGCCAAGAAAAGTTTGACTATTTCCTAATAATTCTATATTATCATTCATTGATTCAGATCTATTTCATTATCAGGTATGGGCTCTGCTAAAGTTAATAATCTATCGTAAATAATATTAAAGACTCTATTTGATTCTTCATAATTAATTGTACATACAGCATTATGTTGTTCTTTATCTTGCTCAACCCTAACTATTTTTTTATCAGATATAGAAAAATGATTTAAATTTTTCTTGTCTTTAAGATTATCTTTTAGTTTAAATAATAGAATCTTTTTATCTTTTATACCTTGTAAAAAAGTTTCAGAAACAATCAAATCTTTCAAATAATCTTTTTTGAAATTTTCAAAAATAATTATCAACTTTGAATCTTCTTTAATTAGGAAACTTGATAAACTATTGATAATTTCATTTTTTAACATTTCTGACAACTCATTAGAATCCTCAGATATATAATTATAAAAACCATTCCTAAAAACAGAAAGCTGGCCACAAAACATTTTAATTTCTCTAGATATGTCTAGCATAAATCTTTGGACAGTGCTGTTATGAGCTCTGTCTTTATTAAATTTCATACCAGGTTTCCCACTTTCATAATTTTCTTTAAGAACTTGGTAATAAGATATCATGCTTTCAACTGTCTCCATAGTGTAAAATAATGATTGTGTAAATAATACAATTATTTCTAAATAATTCTACATGCCATTAATTGAAAACCAATAATGAATGTTTAATCATGTGCAAATTTAGTAAAAAAAAATATTATATTTATTTATATTAAAAAAAAAATAAATAACGAGATTTAATAATCTTAATGAGACACAATTATTGACAACAGCAGTTTACATTTTTTTTGATTAAAGAACGACATGGATACCAAAAACTTGCGTATAATTTTACATATCAACGACCATCTCTTTTGAACGTCCCTTCCCAAAGTCATCATCCCATGTTATTCGTATTGTCTGATGTGGCTTTCTACTATCAATAAAGTAAGGAACCTCAAATTTCTGAAAAGGCTCAAGCTTGGGATAAGGAAGATAGTCAGATTTCATCTGCAAAGTTATATCATTATCTTCATCATCGGAAGGTATTGAAAAATAAACATTATGTGCCGATGCTTTCCCCTTATTATAAAAACGAAGCTTATCCATCTGTCTAGGTCCAGTTTCATATATTTCAACCTCAATATCAGCCTTCTTTGCGTCTTCTTCTCTGGTCTTACGGTCTTGTAAATCCCTTTCCTTAAGTTGCAAATCCAACTTTTTTATTTTTCTATCTGAAAGAAAAGATTTCACTAATGAAATAAAGGCAACGAACAGGCTGCCAGCTGCTATAATTTCAGAAATTTGAAAATTTAACATAACCTCTATAACTTTATTGTAATATTTTTGAATATCTTTTGAACCTCTTTTTCTAGATCTTTATTTATCTCATCGATAAGTTGCTCCTTTTCTTCCTCTATAAGAGCTTCGTTCAGATGAATAAGTTCTTCTTTGCCACCTCTGTAAACGCGATTACACTTACGACAAATCACATAATCTGTCTCTTCATCAGTCTCAAAAGCGTATGATGCGCCACATGTCAAACATCGCAGCGGTATTTGAACAGAATAATTATTCTTCAACGCCATCTCTTCTCCACATTTGGTTAAATCTTCTTGTATACTCAGACGCTAACTTATAGTCTTCTAAATGAAACGTCGCATCTTCATCATTTTTATTCTGTGCATTCGGAGTCCAATTATAAGAACCACATATCGTGTGAACATTATCAATCACACAGAACTTATCGTGCATTACTCCTCCACGTTCACCTCTATATTCTTTATGTCTTATTCCTGTTAAATCGACTCCTTTGCTGGAATTAACTCCATCTTTATAAATAATGACTCGCACGTCAACGCCATCTCGACTTTTTTCCAATAACTTATCTCGGAGTTTAGGATTTGTAAACCATGCGACACAAACACATATGGTTGCTCTTGCCTCATCCAAAGCTTTGCAAATCCTTGATTCGATACTTGCGAAGTACGCCTCATTGCGCACCTGCATATTGCCACCTTTGACATTCGAGAAATAATTATTCAATACATCGATTATCTCTTTCTCACTGCTTTCTACTGTCACCATTGGTTTTAAATATACAGTCAATGTTTTCCCAGGGTGTGCCTTGCTCAAACTATCTGTTATATTAACATTCATTACTGAGTTTAGAGCCTGTACCACAATCTTAGCTTGAAGGACAACATTGTCATCCAAGAAAAACACTTTAATATATTTACCTCTTGGGGACTCTCTTATTTCAGTGCTAAAGCTATTATTCATATTCATCATATTCTCAAATAATCGTTTTTGATCTTGTAAGTTGTTCAAATACTGAACAACTGTTTCATGTACATAATTATATAGGTTAGAAAAAAACTTAAGAGGCACAGACTTTTCCCATAACCTTTTCGTCATTTCTTCATGTTCAGAAATGAAATTTAGTTCCATTTGTACTTTAGTAACAGAAGAGTACTTTATACCACTATGATTTGAAATAAAAAAGTCATAATACCGATTATAGTACTCCTCAAAAAGGGTTGAGGGCTCTTTCAAAGGAACGTAATCTTTTAAAACATTATCATAGCGAAGGTTGAACAAGGAAATGGCTGCTAGTCCCCAAGCTATTTTGGGACATTCCTTATCCCGTTCCTTATCCGTCATGCTGGCAAAATAGCCTTTCGTCGACATAATATTCTTGCCACCACAAGGAGAATGTTGAGAGCCTCTCTTCGCAGTCAAGCGAATATAAGGGTATAATGAATTCGTCACTAAAGCGAACTGATTATAATCTTGACCATACTCTTCTGTTTCCGAATTAACGTAGAAACAATATTTACAATAAGCAAACGTCTCAGTAGGCCAACCATTGTCCTTGTAGAACTCTTCCTCACTATAAAAATCCATAACTTACCTTTTACTATTTAACAATAGGTCTGGATACCCCAAACACCAACAACACTTTAGTTCTTATTATTTAAAATGTTGTTACTGATAATTATGACTCTGGAATTGTTCTATTATATATTTTTCTTTTCAAAGTAATACCCATGCACATCTTCCTTTCCATCTTCCTGCATATGAATCAAATAGAAGCCATCTATATCTTTGATATGAATTAAATGTGAATTAAGCAATTCAATTATCAAATTTAGCCACTCGGCTATTTTTTGATTATAAAAATCATAATCATATTTCGATCCGAAAGGATTAGAAGCATGCATCATCCTCCCACACTTATCATACACTGATACAAAATCATCACGCGTAAGATATCTACTTGTTTTGTTTTGCAGATCATTCACAATATTTTTTTTATCCGAAGGCACCTCTATGATTGGAATGGGATAAAAGTCAGGATTAAGCCTTTCAATATCTGATAATATATATTTAGCATTCCAGTACTGGGCATATTTTAGACCAATTTCCTCAAACAAATCCTTATTCATAACAAGCGAACCCATAGAAATTAGTTCGAGCATCTTCCTTATCTGAAGACACATGAATTCGATATTAGTTGCTTGATAAGATGTGGTGGTCTGCCCATTTAATATTTGATTCACAGCGAACGTCCTATTCTTTACCTCATTCATCAAGGTACAATATAATCCAAGTGTTTGATTAATTATACTGTCTTCCATCTCGATAAAATATATTACTTATCACAATCAACTGAATCCGGATGGCTATTCTGCCAAAGGCTTTTCTTCTGCCTCCAAGGATTGGAGGTATTTTTATCTATGAAGAAGACAAGCCTATTCGATGAATAGGCGCTATTGGGAAGAGACATCAGAAGGACTGCTCAGACCATGAACCTTTCACCGTGAACCATAGCCCCTTCACCATTCATCCTTAATCATGAACCATGAACCATTAACCCTTAACCATTAACCCTTAATCATTAACCCTTAACCATTAACCCTTAACCATTCACCATGAACCACGATGAACACTTTCACTCATTTTGCGATTTTGGCTTTCATAGTTTTCACGATAGAAGTCAAAATCTTCAAAATCCTATCGCAGTCATGAGATAGTGAGTGAAAGAGTTCATCGTCAATGTATCCATTATCATGCAGCATATTCAGCCAATAGTCCGTCTCATCAGCTTCCTTATACGCTATCGACATCTTCGAGAGAAAGTCAGCATCACTCTGAGCATGTCTGCTCTCCCTCACATTTGCCCCAATCGAAGTTCCACTCCTATATATCTGCTTCGACTGCACATATTCCTTATACTCCGCATCCTCAGTCAAGAATTGGAACAACCGAGTCATCCTACACCCAAAATCATACGACAACTCATTTATCCCCGCAGACTTCTTAGATTCTTCAGACATCAACGGTGCCAACTTTCCTCTCTTCGTCGCTTTTTCCTTCATTTTATTCATTAACCTTTAACCATGAACCAAAGCTAACCCTTAATCATTCACCATGAACCATTAACCGTGAATCATTCACCATGAACCATTAACCATGAACCATGAACCATTAACCATGAACCATGAACCATGAACCCTTACCGTGAACCATGACCACTGAACCATGACCACTGAACCATAATTATTCCATTTCAGTATCATAATCTATTTTTCTTTTTCCAATAAAGCCTTCCCCAACTCCGTCAGATAATACTTCTGCGTCGGGCTCTTCGGAGAGTCAGGTTGTGTCATAGCCAACACTCCCATCTCTACTAATGGAACAATGTGTCTTTGTCTATTGTTATATTGGTTCGAAATACCAATTACATCCATAATTTCCAGTGCTGAACGTGGTGATGCACAGAATGTAATAATACGATTTTGAGAAGATGTTAGCTTCAATCTAATATCATCTACTTGGTTATTTACTTGGTTACTTACTACCCCATCTTCCGTTCCATCCACTTCCTTCCTCCACATCACCACCGTGAAATTCTCATCCTGATGGAACTCAGGTTTACGTAGGCCAAGTTCAACACACCTGTCTATCACATCATTCGTACCCGTGCCCACCTGCTCAATATATCCTGCCAGATACACATCCGTCTCTGCCACCTCCGTCAGGTAGGCCTACTGAGCAGGCACATCCTTTGCTGGCAACTCCTCGAACAGGAAAGGATCGAAGAAGCGTCCCATCACCGCATCCTGCCGGATATACGCTGCTATCTCCCGAAGCTCCACTTCAAACTCCCGCTGTACGCTGCTTATGAATAGTTTCACCATATCCTTGTATTGTCATACTCTACTTTACAACCGAGATTATATTATGCAAGAAATGAACTTTTCACCTTCAATTCCTCATATTCATCAAAGAAAACCCTCCAATCATTTTCTATATATAGCTTTGGCGCACAGCACCAGTTGCTGCACTTTAATAAAACGCCCTTGAGTGTACCAATATAATGACTGTATGGCACATCTCCTGTTGGAAAACTCATTACGATATTTTTATATTTCTCTCCTTTGTCATATCGTGAGTCGCAACCGAGCAGAAGCAACAGTT
>Ga0256407_10011944_pt1 | contig 11916 bp, 6 predicted proteins | sample RumenRJG_04DNA_FD_193489 | JGI IMG/M metagenome (GOLD analysis project Ga0256407, IMG submission 193489) | Bovine rumen microbial communities from Lethbridge, Alberta, Canada - RJG_04 | ecosystem: Host-associated > Mammals > Digestive system > Stomach > Rumen | place: Canada: Alberta | collected... | reverse complement strand
CACAATAACCAGTTAGGATATGGCTAATTACTTTATTCAGCAGATTATCAACCTGTTCAAGAGGAACAAACAGGACGAAGACAAGGGGAGCAAAAGATTCTTTCCATTGGCAGTTGAAACCATTAAAACATTGGCGGATGTGAGAGCCAAAAGTACTATCGACAATTATAAGACGGCACTTCGCTCGTTTGTCCATTATGCAGGTGACAATCTGTTACTGGAAAGCGTTGACAGCCATCTCATCGAGGGCTATCAGCAATGGCTTGTCAACAACCATGTAATGCACAACACCATTTCCTGTTATATGCGCTCCCTGCGATCGTTGATCAACCAAATGCCTGATGTACCAAAGCATCTGTCGCTGTTTGATACAATATTCACTGGAAAGATGAGAACAGACAAACGCTCCATTACCCTGGACGAGATTGTAAGAATCCGTAACCTACAATTGCCACAACGTTCCTCGCTAACCTTCTCGCGCGACATTTTTCTCTTTAGCTTTTATGCACTGGGGATGCCTTTTGTCGATATCGCTTTCCTGCAAAAGAGTCAGGTGCGCGACGGCTATGTAATCTATCATCGGCATAAGACAGGGCAGCGCATCCGCGTCAAGGTAGAACCGCCTATGCAACACATCATCGACTTTTACACGATGCAGAACACACCCTATGTATTTCCCATTCTCTATAGTCGGAATAAGGATCAGGCCATGAAGGAATACGAAACTGCCAGAAGTCTCTATAACCGCCATTTGAAGAAAATTGGAACAATGGCTGGCATACAGCGCACGCTGACTTCCTATGTGGCACGCCACTCGTGGGCAAGCTTAGCCTATCATTCCAATGTCGACCTCAGTGTCATCAGCAAGGCTCTCGGTCACACTTCGCCAAATACAACACTTACTTACATTCGCGAGATTGACGACGAACGCATTGACCAAGCCAACCACCGTTTGCTGGAAGGAATTACCTGAATCAACCTTTGCTGCCTGATGTTTCTTATCGGCATTTGAACCATACTGGTTGGATGAGTGAGAGGTTCAAACAAAACTTTTTTTTGAGGAAAAAGTTGCAAGTTATTAAAGAAAATAGTATCTTTGCATAACGGAAAGTCCGTTACGGAAATCCCGTTACGGATTTTCCGTAATATTAAGAATGCATTAAACAAGTAGTTATGGCAAAGATAAATATCAAAAACCCCTTTGTTTATCAGGGTTATGTGAGTCCAGATTATTTTTGTGACCGCACAGAAGAAACCGAGGAATTGATTAAAAATCTTCAAAATGGGCGCAATACTGTGCTTATTTCTCCACGAAGAATTGGAAAAACTGGGCTCATTAAGAATGCTTTTTGGCACATCAAACAGCAGGAAAAGGATGCTATTTGCATCTATATCGACATCTTTGCAACGAAGAATCAACATGACTTCGTAGAGTTGTTTGGCACAGCAATTGCACAGAGCGTGCTGTCTCGTGAAAAAAAAGCCATGAAACATCTGTTGGAGTTTTTTGGGGGGTGGCGACCTGTATTTGGTGTTGACCCTATGACTGGTATGCCCACCGTTTCTGTCAGCATAGAAGCAAGCCATACTTCCATGACATTAAAAACGATTTTCGACTATCTTTCCCAAAGTAAGCGTCAGGTGTACGTGGCTATTGATGAGTTTCAGCAAATCACCTACTATCCAGAGGATGGGATTGAGGCTTTGTTACGCTCCTATATCCAGTTTGCGCCCAATGTTCACTTTGTTTTCTCTGGCAGCAAGCGCCACTTAATGACGCGGATATTCAATTCGCCAGAACGCCCTTTCTACCTGAGCACCATAGGAATGGGGCTTCTGCCACTTCACCAGGAGATTTACTACGACTTTGCCCGTCATTTTTTTGAGGCCAAAAACGGAAGTCTTAGCCAGGATGTTTTTCAGACGATGTATCAGCGTTTTTATGGTGTCACCAGAAGCATGCAATTGATATTAAACAGACTATATGAAACAGAAAGGCATATTAACAAAATGGCACAGATGGATGAGGCAGTTCATCATGTTGTGACCCGTAATGCCATGCAATATGAAGAATTGATTACTTTTCTTTCAGACAATCAGCTTTCGCTGTTGAAAGCTATTGCGAAAGAAAGATGTGTAGAAAGTCCTATGAGCGCTGCCTTTATGAAAAAATACGATTTGCCTACATCCAGCAGTATCAAGACAGCATTAGACACATTGCTTGAAAAAGAACTCCTCTATCGACAGGAGTCAGGCTACATCATCTACGATACCTTCTTTGAACTGTGGTTAAAACAGTTGTAGGTATTTAGCTCATATTCGCGCGTACATTATTGTATTATAAGTAATAGAGGTGTCTTCTTACACTTATTAACAAAACGCAAGATTTTTAGCACAAAATTGTACTAAAGAGGAAGAAAAAGGGGGTAAAATGTTAAAATATTGAGGAAAATTTCACTTTTTTCATAATTTTTTTTGCTGATTGTGAATAATTGTTGTATTTTTGCAAAATCTTGTGAGCAGACCCCCTGAAAGGGGAGGTGGATGTTCCGAGTGTACACCTCGCGTGCGGAGGTGGAGAAGTAGAAGCCCCAAGGCTTTTACGTAAAAAGACGAAGAACGATTATTAAAGTTTAATTAAGTATAAAATAATTAATCAAGAGAGTGTTTATGGAAAAAAGATTAATGTTGTTTATTGCTGCGTTCTTCCTCATGATAGGAACAGCGTTGGCACAGACAAAAGTTAATGGTACCGTGATTTCTCAAGACGACAATGAGCCAGTTATTGGCGCAAGTGTCCTTGTCGTAGGAACACAAGTTGGTACCGTAACCGATGCAAATGGACAGTTCTCGCTGACAGTTCCTGCCGGTAAGAGCACCCTTCGCATCACTTATGTGGGAATGGAGCCTATTGAAGTTAGTGCCCGTCCTAATATGAGAATTTTGTTAACCAGCGATCAGCACGCCCTCGATGAGGTGATTGTGGTTGCCTATGGTACGCAGAAGAAATCTGCATTTACGGGATCTGCTTCTGTTGTGGGATCCGAGGAAATTGGTAAACTACAGGTAACTAATGTTGTTGATGCTTTGAAAGGTAAGGCTGCTGGTGTGCAGATGACTAAAGCATCTGGTGCCCCTGGCTCTACTTCTACTATCCGTATTCGTGGTATTAGTTCTATCAATGCTTCAAATAGTCCGTTGATTGTTGTTGATGGCTCACCTTTTGATGGAGATATTAATACTATTAACCCTTCAGATATCGAGAGCATGACAGTGTTGAAGGATGCTTCTTCTTCAGCTTTGTATGGTGCCCGTGGTGCTAATGGCGTTATTATCATTAATACCAAGAAAGGAAAGTTAGGTGAGGGAACTATAACCGTTGATGCTAAGTGGGGTGTCAACTCTCGTGCAATACCTGACTATCAGTATATTACTAGTCCACATAAATATTATGAGGTATGGTATCAAGCCCTGAAAAATTATGCCATGACTACGAGCCCAAAACAGGGAGATCCTACCTATGGTGCCACAAAAGGTCTTGGCTATGATGACATAAAAGCTCATGACTGGGCATTAAGTAAGGTAACTGCCAATGGTAGATATGAACAATATGGTTTGGGTTACCAGGTATTTAATGTTCCAGAAGGTCAGGAATTCATCGGTCTCAATGGTCGTGTTAATCCTAATGCTACATTGGGTAATATAGTAAATGGCTATTATTTCATTCCTGATAACTGGATTGATGAGACATTCTCAAACAGTCTCCGTCAGGAATATACCGTTCAAGCTCAGGGAGCAAGTACTCGTGGATCATATTATGCATCATTCAGCTATCTGGGCTTTGATGGAATAACTCATTCTTCAGACTATAAGCGTTACAATGGACGTTTAAAGGCTGATTACAAGATTAAAGACTGGTTAAAAGTGACAGGTAATGTTAGTTATACTCACTATGAGCAGAATGGAACAGGCAATGAGGGTGAGTCTGGCTCATCTGGTAACGTATTTGCTCTTACTAAGATTGCTCCTATCTATCCTATCTACAACCGTGATGCTACCGGAAAGATAATTTTTGACGAGGCCAGCGGTATCAATAGTTATGACTATGGTGATGCTAAAGTCAATGGCGTATATCGTCCCTATCTGCAGCAAGCTAACCCATTGTCAAGTAACCAGTTGGATATCAATAACACAGAGGGAAATACTTTGAACGCCATTGGCGCAGTTGAAGTACAGTTGCCATATGACTTCAAGGTGACTTCTACAAATACAGTCTACTTAGACGAGTATCGTGGTACACAGACAACAAATGCTTTCTATGGACAGTATGCTTCTTCGAACGGTATTGTTAACAAGAGCCATGGCCGTCGTCTTTCTACAGACTTCCAGCAGATTCTTAGCTGGGCTCATTCATATGGAAAAAACAATATTTCTGCACAGTTCGGACACGATTACTATCGTACAAGAATTTACAATTTGAGTGGTTCTACTAAAAATCAGTTCAGTCCTAGCAATGATGAGTTGAATGGTGCTGTATCTTCCAATGGTAATCCAAGTTCTTCACGCAGCAAATACAACACAGAGAGCTTCTTCCTCCGTGGTTTCTACAACTGGAATGAGACTTATTTTGCTGAAGCATCTATACTGCGTCAGGCTTCCAGTAATTTTGCAAAAGATCATCGTTGGGGTACTTTCTACTCATTAGGTGGAGCTTGGCTTATTTCCAAAGAGAAATGGTTCAATGCAAAATGGGTTGATGAGTTGCGCTTTAAGATCAGTTACGGACAAGTAGGTAATGATGGCATTGGCAGTTACCTCTATACAGGACGTTATACAATCACACCTTCTAATGGTAATGCAGCTCTGATTGCTTCTTCTACCATGAAGAATGAAGATATTACATGGGAGACAGGAGGTATGTTTAATATCGGTGTTGACTTCTCCTTCTGGAAAGGTCGTCTGAGTGGTAATGTGGAGTTCTTCTCTCGTAAGACCTCTGACATGCTGTTCCCCTTCTCGTTGCCATATAGTTTCGGTTATACCCAATACTATAAGAACATTGGTGACATGATGAACAATGGTATTGAATTTGCCTTGAATGGTGAAATTATTCGTACCAAGGACTTCACATGGAGTGCTAACCTGAACTTCTCTTATGATCATAACTATGTCAGCTATCTGCCTGACGAGAACAAGACACTTAATAAGGAAGGACATGAGGGCTATAGTGATGGTTCTTACTTCGTAGGTGAAGGTCTTCCTCTCTATACGTTCTATCTGCATCAGTTTGCTGGTGTTGACCCCGAGAATGGTTTAGCTACTTATTGGAAGGACGTGAAGGACGCCGAAGGCAATATCACTGGTCGTGAGAAGACTTACGATTCTTCTGCAGCCAGCTATTATCTGTGTGGACAGGCTCGTCCAGAGGTATTTGGTGGTTTCGGAACAGGTATTACTTGGAAGGATATCGATTTCTCTGTTCAGTTCTCTTATCAGTTGGGTGGTAAGATTTATGACAGTGACTACCGGAGCGCTATGATGGTTAATAAGAACAACCGTGGACATGCTTATCACGTAGATGTTCTGAATGCATGGACGCCAGAGAATACAACCTCTAATATTCCTCGCATTAGTTACGATGATCCATACGCATACTCATCTTCTGACTATTGGCTCATCAGTGCATCTTATCTATCTCTTGATAATATCCAGATCGGATATACCCTGCCAAAGAAATGGGTAAATAAGATTGGTATAAAGAATGTTCGTGTTTATGCAACAGGCGACAATATCTGGGTATGGTCTAAGCGTCAGGGTCTCGACCCACGTCAGAGTATGACTGGTGGCGCTAACCAGACATATGCTCCTTCTCTGCGTACTATCTCTGGTGGTATTACAGTAACATTCTAATTGGTGACTTAAAGAAAACAAACAATGAAAACAATAAATAAGCATTTATTTGTTTGGGGACTTGCAGCAATGTCCTTGACAACACTTCATAGCTGTATGGAAGATGTGACCCCATACTCATCTACAGCCATTGAGGAACAGGTGGCCGGATCGGCCAAAGCAACAGAGGCGCTGGTATATGGCCTTCCTATGTATTTCAATGCCAGTGCCGACGACTATCACTATCAGTTTGGTTATGGATGTATGATTCACATGCGTGATGTGATGACAGGTGATCAGCCTATCGCTGTTTCTGACTATGACTGGTTTGATACTTGGGCTGAATGCTCTAACTTAAGTCAGGATGTAAGTGCATCATGGTATACATGGGCATACTATTATAAGTTCATCCATAACACTAATCAGGTGTTGGCTATCACTAATGCTGCTAATCCTGAGTCTGAAGAGTATTCTACTATCGAGGGTTTTGCCGCTGTTGCTAAAGCCTTCCGTGCATTAGCTTATCTTGAACTAGCTCAGATGTATGAGTTCAAGGATAATGACAAGACTACGAAGATAAATGAGGACAAAAATGATATCAGTGGTCTGACAGTTCCCATCGTAACAGAGAAGACAACTCAGGAGGAAGCCCGTAATAATCCACGTGCTACGGTGGCAAAGATGCAGGAGTTTATTCTGGATGACCTGACATATGCACTGGAGAATATCGATAAATTCAAGGATAGTGATAAGATATTCCCACACAAAGCCGCTGTATATGGATTGCTAGCACGTTATTATCTTTGGACAGAGAATTATCCGAAGGCTCAGGAGGCTGCGCGCAACGCTATTGATGCTTCTGATGTTGCCCCTATGACAGAAGAGGAAGCTCTGAGTACGACAGCTGGTTTTAATGATTACAGTAAGTGGTTGTGGGGCGCTGCTCAGACTGATGCAGACGCTACAGTCAGCACGGGTATTATCAACTGGACCTCATGGATGTCTAACGAGACTTCATTCGGATATGCTTCTGCTGGTCCTTTCGTAATGATTGATAAACAGATGTATGATCGCATTAGCAATTTTGACTGGCGCAAGAAGATGTGGAAGGCTCCAGAAGGCCACTATCTCGAAGGTCAGACAAAATGGATTAATGAAGAGGCAGGAAAGTCACTTCCTGACTATGCTTCAGCTAAGTTCCGTCCTAACATGGGTGAGGCTGACGACTATAGCATCGGTGCTGCTAGCAAATATCCAGTGATGCGTGTAGAGGAGATGTACTTCATCGAAGCTGAGGCTGCTGCTCATCAGAATGCCAGTCAGGGTAAAGACTTAGTAGAAAAGTTCATGAAGACCTATCGAAATAAGGTTTACACTTGCGATGCAACTGACCAGGATGGAGTAATCGAAGAGATTGTTTTCCAGAAGCGCGTAGAGCAGTGGGGTGAGGGTTTGACCTTCTTTGATATCAAGCGTTTGGACTACAAGGTTACTCGCGGTTATAAGGGTACCAATCATGCTTCTACCCGCAGATTTAACACTGATAGACGTCCTGCATGGCTCAATTTCTGCTTCTACCGTACTGAGGCTGAGAACAATCCTGCTCTTGAAGGATATAACAATCCTAACCCATCATCTAAATATGATGCATGGAAGGAGGAGAAATAAGACATCTTTAATGCTTAACACTGAGAAGATATGAAAAAGATTTTTCAATATACAAAGTTTGCCGTATGGGGTGTGCTGATGGTTGCAGTTGCCGCTTGTACGGAAAAAGAATATGCTTATGACACTCCTGAAGCATTAAAGGGTGCTCAAGTATATTTCAGTAATGTGCTGAAGTCTCAAATTGAGGTGGATAAGGCTGCTGGTCAGTTTGATATCACTATCAATCGTCAGAATAGCGCCGGGTCAGTAACAGTTCCTCTTACATTTACCCCTGATGAAGGGAATATCTATGTTGTTCCATCACAAGTTACTTTTGCAGATGGTGAGAGTACTGCAGCTATCAAGGTAACCTTCGATCCAAATGAGGTAGAGGATGGAACATATGTCGGTGGTACCATCAGTTTTGCAGGTGAGGAATATGAGACTCCCTTTGGAGCAAAATCCTATACGTTTAAGGCTGGTGCTTCTTCATGGGTTGATATGCTGGATGATAATGGAAAACCGGTAACTGTTACGTATCGTGACAATCTGATAGCTGGATTGTATTCTAGTTTAACTACTTATACCTATTCAAATATTGCCTTGCAATACAACCCGAAAGAACCAGGAATGTATCGATTGGTTAATCCTTATGCGGGAACTTGGCCTTATGCTAACTATAATGCTTTGGCAGATGATGGTAATGAATATTATTTGACTATCAATGCAAAAGATCCAGATTGGGTATATATTGAGGAAAGCAACGTGGGTTGTGACCTTGGTGATGGTCCGATTTCCGTTATGAGTATGGTAAGTTATTATCTTAGTAAAGGTAAGACACTTGATCAGGTTAAGGCTGCGTATCCTGAATTGTTTGGTAAGATTGAGAACAATGTCCTGACGATAAGTACGCCACAATCTTGTCTTGCCGAATTAGACGGTGCCTTGTATTATGCAAATACAAATGGTCTTTTTGCTGTAGCATTCCCTGGCGGTACGATTGCTGATTATTCACTTACTGCAACTTATATGGGTCGTTTTACTGACAGCAATGATAATGATTTCATGGATGCCACTATAACTCTGGGTGCAGATGTCACTACAGCTAAGTACCTGCTCGTTCCTATTGATGAGTATGACGATGCTCTCGTTAGCGGTATCATAGATGGAACTGTAGCGGCAGAGGAGATTGCAGAAAGTGGAGCTGTTAGAATTCCATACACAGATTCCGGTAAATATGTTCTGATTTTAGTTGGATTCCAGAATGGTGAGTATGTATCTGCTGATGCAATTTCTCTGTATCTCAAATCAAGTCATGATACTGCCGAGACTTGGACAGCTGCATTTAAAGGAACTTACGAATACACAGTCAAGGACTACACAGATAAAGGTGAAGGTGGCTATGGCGGCTGGGAAAAGCCAGGCACCACGATTAATGCCGTACTCTATCAGAGCAACAGCAATCCTAATCGCTATAAGATTGCACCTTGGGCAAATAACGAAGGTGAAGACGGATTGATTTTCACTATGGATGATGAGACAGGAGTAATCACAGTAGACGCAGTCTATACAGGTTATACTGATGATACCTATGGTGATTTGTTCGCAACAGATTTCGTGACCTATTTCGGATCGGACTCTGGTATGCCAGAGTGCTACTACAGTCAAGGTGTATTCTACTTTAATATTGCCTATCATAACGCTACCGACTGGTGGTTCCGAGTACAGGACACCTTCACTCTTACAGGCAAGGCTGACGCTTCACGTCTTGCAAGTAAGGCAAATAGCAGCATGACTGCTAAGCATGTAAAGTCTGTGATGAATAGCGGTAAGGCATTTAAGAAATCCGTTTTAGCTAAGAAATTTAAAATGGATCGTTTTTAAGAACTAACTCTATAGGTAGGACTCCTATCAGGCTAAGTGTCTGACAGGAGTCCTTCTATTTTAAAAATCAAAACCAATGAAGAAATCTATACTCTCATTACTCCTACTGATAATCACTATTTCAATGTCAGCTACTGAGCGTTCCAGTGCTCTCATGAGAAGAGCTGCTGTGAAGAGTCTTAATGCTTCGACAGCAACGGTGACACTTAGCAAGCCAACTCTTGACGTATATAATGACGGCAAAAGCTTTGCCATTGTCAGTCGTGACGACCGTTTCCCTGTCTTATTGGCATACGGCATAGGAAACTTCGACATTGACAAAGCCCCCGCTAATGTGAAATGGTGGTTCGAGGCAGTACAGCGCAGCATGGACAAGGCCATTAAGCAGAATGCCCCACGACGTGCTGATGTGGTTTACACCCCTGTAGCACCAATGATGACAACGAAATGGGGACAATTTTCCCCTTATAATAATATGTGTCCCCGTGAGAGTGGCAATGAGCATGATACCGAATCGCCTCGCAGCCCTTCTGGATGTGTGGCAACGGCTATGGCACAGATTATGAACTATCAGCAATATCCTGCTTCTGTCAAATTTACAGGAAGATGTTATTTGAACGGTGGAGAGGAAGTCTATGACGAAAGGGAAATCCAGAGCACTTACTCATGGCCATACCTTATTGCTTATGGCGATTATTGGCCTGATGGTTATACTTCTTCAGCCGATGTACAACACCAGGATTATAATTTCTCGCAAGCAAAGAGTATTGCTACTCTTCTTCGCGATTGTGGATATGCTGCAAATATGTCATATACTCAGGATGGCAGTGGCGCTTCTGTAGTGAATGCGGGCATTGCTTTCATAGAGTCTTTAAAATATCCTCTACAGTCTGTCAAATACTGGGACCGTATGTTCTTTTCTGACAAAGAATGGATGGATTTATTGCAAGCCGAAATGATGAATGGTTGTCCTGTATTGTATGGCGGATTTAATTCGGACATTTCGGGTGGTCATGCTTTTGTCCTCCATGGTATGGATGCTGAAGGAAAGATGTATGTCAATTGGGGATGGGATGGAGCGTACGATGGGTATTATGCCATTGATTTGTTGACACCAGCAGAGGGTTTTGACTTCTCTTATTCGCAGGATCTTCTCACAGGTATACGTCCTGAAGCATTGGCAACAGATGTCGCTCGGTCGTTGTTTGTCACTTATTCTCCTTATAAGTTCTCGTATGACAAGACAACAACAGAACTCCGTTATGAGTTGGTTGAAAACCTTTTCAACAATACTTTGGTTGATTTTGTAGGGCGGTTATGTGTTGTGATTGAGAATCAGTCTAATCCTTCAGATTCGGAAGTTTTTGATTTCTTGGAAGAAGGAGATGTACTTGAACCTTATTGGGGCATTAAAGCTCAAAAGAATTTGTTGGGTAAGGGTACTTTCCCCCCAGGAACATACCGTATCTATTTCGCTTCAAAGGCTGATGATGAGGAATCATGGCAATATGCCCGTACAGTGGGAGGGCCTATTTATTATGAAGCTACTGTAGGTGCAGATGGAAAGATGACTATTTCTGAGACACCTACTTACATTTCTGGTTCTGAAGTTCCAAGTGCTATTCGCGAAGTCAGCAAACCCACTGTCAATACCACTTCCGTACCTCGCTACTTCGACCTTCAAGGTCGTGAGGTGAATGGATCGACGAAGGGCTTAATCATTCGTCGCCAGGGTGACGAGGTAAAGAAGGTTCTGGTTCGTTAAAGATTTACACCTTATTTTATATTATAAGGAAATCGGGATGTCCCAACCAAGGGCATCCCGATTATATTACTTCAAACCAATCTGAGGCAGCCGATTGACTGGAACTTTCGGACAGGGGTCTGTCTGCACCATGCCTGGACGCGACGCTGCAGCTCGCTGGCTGGATTTGTTAGTCGATTTGGTGACAATACCCGTAGTGTTGTAGTCGATGAGTTTCGGACCTGGTGTTAAAGCGCCATATTTCAACACGTGGCGGGTTCGCTTTTTCTGATCGGCAGTGAATACGTCGCCAATGGTATAAGCATAATCCAGAATATTATCGGCTATGAATTCCTCACCTGTCTTACAATCGGTACGGGTTCCTAGTTCTTTGATATTAAAAGTCTTTGGATCTCTACCTTTCGCGATTTCATCATTTTGATATTTTTGTATGTATGCAAGATAATTCTCGTAGTCGCTGACGTGGGTATCGTCACAACCGTCATCTTCTTCGCACTCGTTTTCTGAGAAGGTATGCAGTAGACCGACGTAATGGCCTAACTCGTGAGCTACAGTTGAAACAATATATGTAGGCTTAATAGTTCCTTCGTCCTGCCACACATCGATAAATTCGTTATTGATGCAGACGCCAAAAGGCGTGGTGAGGTAGGCATAATCGTTGGCTGCATCCGTTTCATTCAGAAGGTCTTTAGGATCAGGATATGCTGTAGGAAGAATAGGCAGTGTGGTGA
>Ga0256407_10011942_pt1 | contig 11917 bp, 11 predicted proteins | sample RumenRJG_04DNA_FD_193489 | JGI IMG/M metagenome (GOLD analysis project Ga0256407, IMG submission 193489) | Bovine rumen microbial communities from Lethbridge, Alberta, Canada - RJG_04 | ecosystem: Host-associated > Mammals > Digestive system > Stomach > Rumen | place: Canada: Alberta... | reverse complement strand
TTGGAACTGCAATTTTCACCATAGGGGGCTTACTTTTTGAAAAGTTGAACAGAATCGCCTGTTTACAGACATTCACAAACAAGATTTAATCAATTCCGATTTTTATCGGACAGCAATAATATTCAACGCCAAAAATTTGTAGACGAACTACTGAATGAACAAGGAGGCGGTGAGTTGGTCGGATTTGGCCCCAGTGCAAAAGGTATCTTGAAAGATATCGAAGATGTGTTTAATAAATCTGCAAATATTTATGGTGAAGATTTCGATTATAAAGGGAAGTTATATACAGGTCAAGAAGATGATGCCTATAGCCGTTATCATGGTCGAAAGGAAGTAAACGAAATTGTAAAGCCACATTTTACAGATAGAATAGATCGAGCAGAAGAGAAACATAAAAAAGCGATTATTGCTTATTATCAAAAAAAGATAGCTGTTATTAAAGACAATCAACACCATCTTGAAACGGTGACTTTTTATGAAAATAAGCTAGACTCACTTAAGAGTCAGGGCAATAGTTCTTACAGTGAATATTTTAAACTTTATAAGTCAATGGATGAATATCTGTTGTCTAAAGTTGAAGGATATAAAGAATCCAATCTAATCTATGTAAAAGACAAAGATGGTAACAATGTATTTGAGGGTTACAAAATATACCCATCTGATCGTATGTTTAATTTTTGGAATGTATGGAAAGATTGGTTTAATGGATATCTTCCAGCTCACATAAGTTTGGCAGGTCAGTTTATATGGTCAATCATAGTTGACCTGATAGCATTTATTCTTATTTGTTTAATCTTTTAATTCCAAAAACGTACAATTATGAACAACCAAGAAAAAATTGATATGCTTCTTGCACAAATGCAGGAAATACAAGCAGAAGTATCTCGTTTGCAATCAGAAAGCAATCAAACAGAAATGTCGGGCTCTGTGTTGGGAAATATAAATCCTAACAAAGAGAACAAGACTTCAGAAAACTCTTCTAGGCCCAACCAATCTACAGTAAATAAGTCTAAACAACTTTCAATGCAGGAAAAGTCAGAGAGAGCTGCAAGAGGAAGTCGTACAATCACGCAAAATGAACCCCTAGTAATGTTCGTAGGTCCTGCAAGCTGTGGAAAAAGCATGGTTTTGATGAGTCTTGTGGAATATATAGACAAACTTTCAAACCCTGATTATACAATTGCACCGAATGAATACTATATTCTTCACGACCCTCAATACAAAACAAATTGCGAGGCGTTTATGAAGACATTGGAATTTAACACCAATGCGACTAGCTGTAAAATACCTTTAGACAAGACCGTAAACGAAATACTGATAGATGTGAAAAAAGGCTCAAAAAATGGTCAAAGTTTAAGATGCTATAGTATGCTAGAAGCTCCTGGCGAAGATTTTTTTGACATTGGAGATCCAGGGAAACCTTACAAGGCTTATATAAAGAAAATTATTCAAAATGCTCCTTGTCCTATCTACTTTGTTATGCTATTGGACTTGCATACACCAAACAACAATTTTCACGATCCAAATGACACTGTTCGCCTTGCATATGAAAGACGACTGATAGAAATTATTAATGATGGTTATAAAAGAACTCGTGGTGATAAAGTAATATTGCTGTATAATAAGTTTGACGAGCATGATAGTGCAATATCGGATGCGGCTGCGATGAGACAATTGTTTAAGACTTATTATAAAAAGATTACAGATACAGATGCTTTACATTACAAAGTATTAGGAGAGCGTTTGTATCCTCAATTTGAAAAGTTGCCTTATATTTCAGGTGAATATTACGATCATACTGATGATGAAGGAAATACTTATGAGGTATATGACACGACGGATAGAGTAACAAGAACTGTTGAGGATTTGTGGAAGAAATTAAAATAGACAATATGGAAAGTCAGTTCTTTTTTCATGGCAATCCATCGAATGGTGAATCCACGGCAAAAAACATATTTGATGGATTAGAAGAAAAGGTTAGAGACGAATTTTTTAAGTTCGTCTCTAACAAAGATGCTTCTCCTTATCTTTTATGCGAAATAAGAAGATGGAAAAATTCTTTTTACGGCATCTATTCATATTATCATGACGGACGTGATTATGAAAATCGCCCTAATGGTCATTGTGTTCTCACTTTGGTTGTTAAAAACCAGTATTGTCGACGTACTATTGACCTGTATAATTTGATGGTTGTAATATACAAAAGGGGATTACAGGAGACCCTCCATTACATTGATGAATCTGGGCGCTTCTTGATAAGAAGCTTTTATGGAATGGAGCAATTGGATTATTTAGGGAATGATTTTTATCGAAACATAGACGAAAGTACTTTCGCTAATATAGACAATGATTTTCAAACACCATCAGGTAATGAAATAGAACTATTTAATCCTTTGGATGTAGATAGCCAATGCTTTTTTGATTCTTTGCGGAAAAACGGGAAGGTACTAATAACCGCAAACGTCATGTCCTATAAGCAGCAGGTAGTTTCTTTACAGAGTAAGGCTGACAGAATTGAAGACATAGAGTCTAATCTCCAAGCTGCAAATAACCAAATAGAAAGATTAAAAGAAGAAAATAAAGAATTATCGCAAAAGCAATCTCGCAATCAAGTAAGTGCTCCAATCGTTAATAATTCTGAAGTTGAAACATTAACAGCTGAAAACAAAAGGCTAAGAGAAGAACTCGCATTATTAAAATCAAAGAAAAACAGGGATGTTAAACCTTCACAAGATGTTGTTAAGAATAATCAAGATAAAGCAACAGCATCTGTTGATAGAGAAGCATCAAACGGACAAGGCAGTTTGTTAGATCAAGCCAAAAAGACTATTTCCGATTGGTTTCAGATTACCACCTTGATTCTACTACTTATTTGCGTAGTTGGTATATACCTCAAGGAATCCTCTAAAACTGAATTGTCCATTCCAGCTAATGCAGTTACAGGTCCAGAGGGTAAAGAGTCTGATAAAATTAATACTGAAACGTTCTTCACTCAGATGAAAGAAACGAACGATTTTTTGAAGGAAATTTCAACGCATCAAATGTTTTCTGATGCCTACAAGACACCCAAGCAAAACATTGACATTGTTTCAGGAGGAGATGAAATATCAGCAGGAACAAATGGCATAAGATTGAAGGTGAAATTTGCTAAACCCGAATTGATAGTTGGTTTAAATCCTGCTTTGGGCAAGTGGAAATTTTCTGGTTGTTGTACACAAGTGACAAATGATTCTGTATTATTTGGTCCCACTAAGACACAGGAAACAGCAATGATTGAGTATGAATACAATGGGGTAATAGTATTACAGCGGACAGTAAAAGTTAAACCATAGTAAATATGAGAAAATCGTATGCATACATATTTGGTATGGCATTTCTGATTTGCTCTTGTGGCGACAGCAAATCCTCTTATGTGCCATCTAAGGTTAACACAGACACCTTATCTCAAGTTACTGATAATAGTAGTGAACATTCACATAGTTGCTTTAGTGTCAATTACAAAGATACTCGGAACGGCGTAAAGACAATCCATGTCAAATTGAATGATACTGCTGGGTTTGATGCAATTTTTGACACTGGATGTTCCGGGATGCTAATATCCCTTCAAGAAGCTATGTCGTTAGTTAAAGCGGGAACTTTAACTAACGATGATAGCATTGGAAGTCAAAAGTCCTTCATCGCAAGTGGAGAGATTGTTGAGAATCAGGTGTACAGGATTTACGAAGTTTCCATAGTTGACACAAAAGGAGTAAAACATTCCGTGTATGATGTTCCTGTCTCAATTGTCGAAAATCCTGGTGCAGACGTTTTGATAGGAAATATTATCATTGATCGTTTAGCAGAATATTCCTACACTGTAGATATGAAAAATAAAGTAATTGTATTCCAATAAATCTGTAAATATGTCTTATGAGCGATGTTGTTGTTGCTTGGAAGAAAGGTATTTTGGGGAGAAATCACGTATATCCAGAAATAGACAGTAACGAATTTCTTGGACTTGTTCATCTTTTTGATACAGACAAGAATGAACAAATTTTTGTTCATAGAGAAGGAGAAAAAGTTTATTATGTCTATCTATGGAGACTTACAAAATTTGATTATATAAGTCTTGGCCTTCTGACAAATAAACTCTGTATAGATTACTATGATCTTTTGAGGACGTTCCGCGCATTTGTTAAAGATATGGCTGTCAATGAATTGTGTGTTTACAACACCAAACGTGGAAAGATCAAATTATCGTCACATAATATACAAAAGCAGCCAAGGCAAAGAACCCTTTTAGATATTAACATAAAGAACCTTAAAGCCCAGTTCGATGAGAAGCAAAAGAAATGGAGCAATTTGCCTTCTCAAAAATTAGGGATATTGAAATCAGACATAGTACCATGTACATTGGAGATTCAAGGGTCTTCATGGATTGTAACTCAAGTAACTTCGGGATATAGAAATGTATGTATCTCCATACGTGACGAAAATAAACCACTGATTAAAGATGGAAGGATCAAAGAATCTGGTATTGCTTCAATTGTTAATTCTTTAAAATTCCTACCAAAATTGTCAAATTCTGGGAAGACAGCAAAGACGTTAAAATCATTAAGTACAACATACGGGAGCAAAGGAAAGAAAAAAAATACCGATTGGTCTGAAGTTTTTGCTGCAAGTGTTATTATTAGTGGTATTGTGTCAGTTCTCCTCAGTTGCATTGCACCATGGTTTATATCAACAATGCAGATGTGGCTAAAAATTGCTTTAGTTGCAGTTTCATGTTTCGGAGTATATCTTATAATCTATGCCACAGATGAAAATCACAAAGGAGAGTACGTTTCTTTTGCTGGCTGGAGTGGCGCAATAGCCATATTGCTATCTACTGTTCTCACCATATATGGGCTTTGTGGCGGATTCTCGCCTGATATTGATGATAAAGGTGAAAATGTACAGATAGTAAAAGATAGCAATAATTTATTAGAAAAGGAACTTGAAAATATCACTTCAAAAAAAGACTATGAAAATGAATTGTCGGAAGAAAAACTTTCATCACATGAAGATAATGACAAAAGTTATGAAAAAAAAGATAGTTTGAATAAAAATAATCCATTAGTTCAAACTCACAATACTAAGACGATTTCTGATTCTGTAAAAGGTGGAAAACGAAAAACGGAACAGCCCTTTAAATCTGCGGATGCCGCATCTTCAGATGTTCATAAATTAAAGGAGAAAAGAGATATGATTAACAACAATTTAAATAATCAATCAAAGCAAACTACACAAAAAAAACTACCAAGTAGATCTGGTACTTACAAAAGGGCACAGAATTCCGGTCAATATGATGATGTAGAGTGGGCTGATAATTAATTGTTATAACTATGAAATACCTATTTGTTCTAATTACTTTATTCTGTATTTTCTATGATGCCAAAGCACAAACTGAAATAGATTTTTTTTTAAAGGGTAAAATGTTATATGACGATTATCTGTATGATGAAGCAAAAGAATATTTGTTAAAAGCGACAAAAAAGGAACAAGGAAAAGCCTATTTTTTATTAGGAGAAATCTATAGTGATAAAGACTGTCCTTTACAGAATGATTCTTTAGCCAGTGAATCATATAGGAAAGGTGCAGAACTTGGTGATTTATCTTCCATGGTGAAAAGAGCTGCTATTTTACTAGACAGAAAAAACGGAAGGGATTCTTTATTAGCCAAAGATTATATAGATATTGCAAAATCCAATAATATAGGAGAAGCTTTCTTTTTGTCTAGTTTTATTAGTAGCGATGAGGAAGAAAAGGAGTTATTAAGAAAATCATACAATCAAGGAATATTCGACTATCGTTGGACAAGAATATCGTGTAGTAATTTAAATTTTTCGTTAATGTCAAAAGACACAAGGAGGCAGTTTTTTGAGAAGTATTTTTATGAGAATCCCAATTCATGGTTGTTTTATGATGCGGTTCGTGTATTAGGTCGTGCATGGAGTGAGTTTTGCAATGAAGTAAAAGTTGATGAATCAAAAGCAGAAAAAGGGTATCCATTTTATTATAAAGGAATTAGTCGTAAACATTCATTGTATTCTCACACTGTTTCAGCTGAAAGATTGTTTAGCATAGCAGCATATATGGGAGATAAAGAAGCTATAATTAAAATGGTGAAGTTATATGGTGATTTTGGCTATTTTACTAAACTATCAGTGGATGATTGGACTCGTGTAGGTCCTCAAATGGAGGTTGATAGATTCAATGCTATTATAAATGATTTACGAATCTCGGCTTCTACGAGTACTCCTCAGGAGTTAACCCCAAGACAAAATTACTATATCGGTGCTTTTCTTGAAAAAGACACGACAAAGGCTATTATGTTTTTACAGGAGGCAGTTAAACAAGGCAATAAGCAGGCTTTGCTGCATTTGGGTCTTAAGATAAAGGATCCCTTAAAAAGTCTTTCCTATTTTTTGCGGGCTGAGGATGAGGGAATTTTAGAAGCAAAGTATGAATTATACAAGTTGTCAAAGCGTTTGGTCCGGTCTTCGCAGAATACAATTGAAGTTTGTAATATAAAGGAAGGTGCAACTAAAGAACAATACATTGAAGCTGCTAATATGTACATCAATGCCTATAGAAATGGTTGTATCTATGTAAAGGAAACAGATTGGAGATATTATTATGGGAGTGCAAACTGTATTACTGGTCGCGGACAAACAGTTTACAAGCTAATTAATGAGAAAATTGCGGAGTGTTATTATCGAGCAGGAGAATATGATAAGGTAATAGAACTTCTTAATGATAGTATGGTTATAAAAAGTTCTAAGGGCTTAACATATTTGGGACTATGTTATTATCATGGTTATGGGGTTAATGTTAATAGAGAATACGCAAAGAGTCTCTTGGAGAAGGCTGCAGAATTAAAAGACGGAGATGCAATGTTCGCTTTGGGAAACATTTGTAGAAAATCTGGCGATTATGAGAATGCTGTTCATTGGTATCTTAGAAGTTCTCATTTCGGTAATAAAAATGCTATGAAAAATCTAGCTCTTTGTTATGATAGAGGGCTAGGTGTGGACAAAGATTCCAACAAAGCTAGGATATGGATGTATCAAAATAAGCACTAACTAAACCTTCAAAGTAATTATTATGCATTATTTCAAGTTTTATCCTGACGAAGATTTTAAGATAGCAGAAGTTGTAAAATGTCAACTGTTTGCTGCACGCATTGAAATACTGGAAAAAGAAGATTCTAACGAGGGAAAGATTCTATTAGATTCACCAGTATTGCATTCTCACCAAGAAGAGGTAATGGATCAATGTTATCGTCGCGCAATCTCATGTTTTTTTCGTTCAGGCTCCAATCGGATTATTAGTGAGGAGGAGTATATGTGGGATAAATACGCAAATCATCATAAAGGATTTTGTGTTGAATACAATGAAAATGTCCTTAATGGACTGAACCCATTGACAGAAAAAACACGGGTTGACAAATTGTACAATGTGTACTATGACGTTGAATATGGTCCAAACATAATGTATGCAGATAGAATTGATACTGCTCATGACATGATAAATACTATAGGGCATAAATTAAACATCTATGAAAGAGAGCGGGAAACAAGATTGATATTCAGATTCCCTCCACAAGACGCAGAAATGAAAGTTTTCAATAAGCAAAAAGAACTTGTAGGAGAGCATATTATTATTAGTGTCAATGCCGTTGATTCTGTTTACTTGGGGAAATATGCATCGTTAGACACATATTTGCCAATCATACAATTCTGTGGTAAGAATAATATACCTTGCTATAAATTGGAACAATCTATAACAAGGATAGCATAATATTTGAGTGTCTGTTTGTTGATTAAATGAGTATAAAAATGAAGTAAATGGCCAACTGTTGTAATAAGTATCGAACAGTAGTATTCCTATTTCTAGTATTATTACTTGGGTCTTGTGGAAACTCATCTATAAGTAATTCTGAATATGTGCCAGTCGCAGACTATCCGATTACTGAAGTTGACGAAGAAGATGGCAAAGGGGGATACGATGATTATACCGACAGTCCTGATGATTCTGCACCAGCCTTGGGGAATATTCGTTTGACAGGACGTATTGAGACTTGTAACAAGTGCATGGGATATGGTTCTATTCAAGACGGGCTGTATGGTCAACCGCAGATTTATAAGTTCTGCTGGGTCAGTAGCAATATGCGCGTTCAGCAGGGATGGACGGGCTTCGATGGGCGATTTTGACAGGTAGATGCAGTGTTCAATACACTACCAGCAGATTACTTTGACGGCCTGGACTGGAACGAAAGTGGAGGATATGATGACAATGGTGGAGGCAATGGTAACGAGCAGATAGAATCTGAAATTGCGAGGCATGAGGAGAACATCGCACAGCTTGAACATCAGTTGGAGTATATTGAAGGTTCTATCAACAGAACACAAATTCAGCAGCAAATCATAGAGGAGCAGTATGAGATAAAGAAGGCTTAAAGCATTACTCAATGGCATGTAAAACCTTTCTTGTTTGTTCTTGGTTACTTTGGTGTAAAGCATGTCATAAACAATTGTAGAAGAATAAAAACAACCGCTAAAAGGTTGTGCCCGACACGAATCAGGGTAGAGAAAGATGAAGAAGATAATGAGTATTTTTGCAGTAACTGCAATAATGTGTGGCCTGATGGCTTGTGGCAACTCAAAGGCTCCTGCTACTGGACAGGTAGAGGAAGAGCAGACGGCAACAGAGATGGCGGCAGAACAGAAAGCCGTGGATGCAGAAGAAGCAGACACGACCGAGGCCGTAACGCGAGATGGCACTGAGAGTGAAGGCTTTGGCCGTTGCGCAGAGAGTGGCTGCTACTGCAAGGAGTTCAAGGGGCGTGGGCAGACCTGTCAGAACTGCGGTCATGCATATAGGCGGCACTATTGATAGTTGACAAGACTCATGGCAATTCCAAAGAGAGGAAAATATATAGCGGCAGGTATCTTCGTCCTCCTATCTGTGTTGGTATCAACATGGATAGGAGGATGTTGGTATAAAGAAGAACCAACGGATGATGAGGACAGGCTGCTGAAAGGCTATCGACTTAGCTTGGAATTGAAATATGAGGAGGCATACGGAAGTTTTCGGGTTGCCTGGATATTGGCACATATAGAAGGGGATGAAGAGAAAGAACTGAAAGCCCTCAGAGGTATGGCAGATTGTGCCTTCTGGATAGGAGCGGTGGATAGTTGTGTCTATCGTTATAACCAAGCATTGGAGTTAGCCAGAAAGCAGAATGAGCAAATTGAAGAATATGACATATACACCAAGCTAAGACAGGCTTATATGGCTAAGGTAGATATGGAGAATGTGCTGCTTATAAACCAGAAGATAGACTCGCTGATGAGCGTGACCGGCAACAAGAGAATTCGCATGGATATGCAGCAGCGACTGGCAATGGAGGCATGGCAACAACAGAATCATAAGTTGGCAGAGCACTATCTTTTAGTCAACGAGAGCTTTCTGGATTCTCTTTCAGCACAAGAACAGTTGTCTGCGAAATATTCTGTTTACGGTTATCTCCGGGACTTCTACTTCAGTCAGCAATACTACGACAAGGCAAGGAAATACAGCAGGCTGTATATTGAAAATGGAAAGAACGGTTTGGGGCTTCACCAAATGGCTTATATGTGTTTTGACATGGATGCCTTAATCTGTGCGCAACAGAAAGACAGACGTGCGGCTTTTGCAGCCTTGGATTCCATGAAATACGGTCTGACACTGACAACGGGAGCCAGTGAGGTGAATGTGATGCACTATCACGATGTGAAGGGAAGAGTACATGCCTTGTTTGAAGAGTGGGACAAGGCTTGTGACGAATATAAAAAAGCCTTAGCAGCCGTTGAAGACACTCATGCGGCCTACAGAGTGGACTATTTCCGCAGCGTGAACCTAGTAGGAACCGCACTGTTTCGTTGCAAGAAATATGACGAGGCGAGAGGTTGTTATGCAGATTTTACACGTTATTGTAGGCTTCAATACGGAGATGAAAGCCTGGCATTTGCAGATGCCCTGTGGACTATGGCGAACCTTGAAGGTTATAGCGGAAACACGGATGCCGGAAAGCAGTATTATATTAAAGCAGTGGATATATGCAAGCACCTTGTAGCGGACAAACTTAGATATATATCAGTGCAGGAGCGTAATGCGTTTTGGGTAAGTTTCGCGCCCAAGATGTGGGCGATGACAGCATACGCGATGAAGATAGGAGAACGTCAGAGCCAATTCACAGAGAAATGCTATGAGGCACTGCTGTTCTCGAAAGCTTTGCTGTTGGAGTCGGACAGGACGATGACCGTTGCCATCAATAATGATTGTACGCCAGAGGAGCAACATATATATTACGAGATGTTGGGACTGCAGAACCAGTTGAAGGGGCTGATGAATGACTATGAAAAGAACAAGGAACTTATAGAAACGCTGCATGAGAAAATATCGAGGCAGAACCAACTGCTGACACCTATCACCAGTAAATTGGGTTATACGTCATTCCTTAGTCAAAACTATCAAGACATCAAGCAGTCCCTGAAGGAGGACGAAGTGCTGCTGGACTTTACGGATTACAAGTCGGATGAGGAGGTACAGCAGTTTGCCTGTTTTGTTTTGGACAGGAAACGCCCCCATCCAAAACTTGTCAAGTCGTTCACGGAAGAAGGTGTAAAGATGATGCTGAGTGGTAAACCAACTGACTTCCTCTATAAAGAACCTTACGCTTCGAAAGCCATCAATATGATATGGAAGCCGCTGGCAACAGAGGTTAGAGGGAAAAAGACCATCTATTATGTGCCATCCGGCATACTGCACAGAATTGCCCTGGAGTCACTTCCGCTGAGTGATGGTTCTTTGTTGGGAGAACATTATCACTTTGTACGCCTGACATCTGCGCGAGAGATAGCCAGGTTGAGAGGAAAAACACGGATAGCACGAAATTCAACGGCTACACTTTATGGCGCATTGAAATACGACATAGATACCGTGTCGATGGCGCAAGAAGCAGCACGTTACAAAGTGGAGCCAATCCTTGCCTTTGACCGTGGCGAAACCATGAAAGGAGATCGAAGATTCAAGGAGTTGCCCAATGCGAAGGAGGAAATCGAGAAGATAGAGAAGATTCTCAAAATAAGTCACCTGAGAGTTAAAGCGCAGACAGGCAAGGAAGGAACGGAGGAGTCGTTCCTGGCTTTGAGTGGAAAATCACCACAAATTCTGCATATTGCCACGCATGGATTCTACTATACTCAGGATGAAGCCAAAGAAAATACATACCTAAATGGCTATTCTGATGCCATGCTGTTGTCGGGTCTCATCATGTCTGGTGGAAATACAGAGTGGACAGGTAAGCCAGTCCCCAAAGGTGTGATGGGAGGTGTGTTGACGGCCAACGACATCGCTACGCTTGACCTTAGAGGAACGGAATTGGTCGTGTTGTCGGCATGTCAGACGGGACTTGGGAAAGTTACACCAGAAGGTATCTATGGATTGCAGCGTGCTTTTAAGAAAGCAGGTGTTCAGACAATCATCATGAGCCTGTGGAATGTAAACGATGAGGCAGCCAAAGATTTTATGATTAAGTTCTATGAAGAGTTGACTGATAACTCAAATAAATGGAACAAACGTGAGGCTTTTGAAAAGGCTAAAGCATTCGTAAGATCAAAAACATACATAAGTAATGGTAAGCCCTACAAAGGAGATCCGTATTATTGGGCAGGCTTCGTGATGTTGGACTGAATGGAGAAAGAAAACGAGAATATCTTTAATGCTTGAATTCATTAGTGTCCCGTTAAAATGGGACGAGTTTAAATATTAATCAAATAACCCCGGAATGAGGGGACCAAATTGATCTTTGACATCGTTGAAATTAGTCTTATCGAACAGATCTCGCAAGTGA
>Ga0256407_10011941_pt1 | contig 11917 bp, 6 predicted proteins | sample RumenRJG_04DNA_FD_193489 | JGI IMG/M metagenome (GOLD analysis project Ga0256407, IMG submission 193489) | Bovine rumen microbial communities from Lethbridge, Alberta, Canada - RJG_04 | ecosystem: Host-associated > Mammals > Digestive system > Stomach > Rumen | place: Canada: Alberta | collected... | reverse complement strand
TTTTTTCTTTATAAATTGGAAAAAAATTTTTTTATAAAATTTATTATTTGTTTTATATTATTTAATTTAATATTTTTTTTTAAATTTTAAAAAATTATGAATATTCTTAAATCATAAAATATTAAATATATTTTATTTTAAAGTTTTTATCTGAATAATAAAAAATTTAGAATAAATAAATTTTATAATTTTAAAAAATTATTTTTGATATGTATAAATTTATATTTAGTTATTTGATATGAGTTCAATTAAAATTAAAATTCGCCCACAACATAGACCAATAGAATGGTCAAGAGCAATATTTCATATTTCTAAATGTAATGGAAGAATAAAAAGGAAATTTGATCCTAATATTCTTTTTAATAAATTAGAACAAGTTGATGTAAATATAATAATGGATTTAATTGAAAAAGAAACAGGGAAATTTTCATCCATAAGATTTTTTTATAAAGTAAGTATAATTGTAATAATATTGGCATTTATAATATTTATTATATCAATAATATATTTTTTAATTATTAGAAATTCTATGAATGGAATGTTTTTTTTAGCATCAGCAATATTATTAATTATATTATATTTATATATTATTAATACTTGTATTAATAAAAAAAAAAGAGCTTATTTAAAAAGATTGTATCCTATAACTGATGAAATAAATAGAAAATTTTTTGATATGAGAAATCTGTATATAATGATTGATAGAGAAATTGAATATGTTTGTATTTATATAGTACCTACATTTATTAAAGCAAATGTATTATTAAAAAATATATTATATAATGATTCTCATTCTTCTGAAGATAAATATAAACCATCTGAAAATAATTATATTAATAAAGCAACAAATGTTAAAATTATACCTAATGAAATATCAAATAATAAAACAGGAGATGTATTAAAAATTAATATATGTTCAAAAGGATTAGGGTTATTATAAATTAAATATTATATTTTTTATTATTGGATTTGAAAATATTTATCAATATATTAATATTTTATTATAGTATCTTTTAATTAAAAATTAATCAATTTATTTTAAATTATTTTCACTTTTTTTTTTTAAAAATATTATATAAATTAATATTTAATATAATTTAGGTAATAAAATAGAATAAAGATATTGTAATTAAAAAATAAGGTAATTATTTAGATAAAATTATTAAATTTATTAAAAATTTTTATTAAGTATTTTTTTAAATGGAAATAAAAAAATTTATATTACAAATATTAGAAATTATATTCTTAATAGGAGGAGTTTTATATTTAATATTAGGAATATTTTCATTATTTACTAATCATGAATTAATAGATAGATTGGGAATAAAATTTTCAGAAAATATAAAATTAGAAGAATCAAAAATAGGAACCATTGAATTAAAAAATAAAGTAACAAAGAAAATAGCAATTGAATTATTTATATCATCAATTATTGATTTTATTTTAATGATTGTTTGTATATTTTGTAATAAATCTAATAAAGAAATTGTAAATGATGATATGAATATCTCTCTTATTGATATGAGTAAAAAAACAGAAAAAGAAAATATTTGAATAATTCAAATAAAAAATGAAAGTTTAATTAAAAATTTAAAATAGAATATCATATTTTATAGTAAAAATAAAAATTTTTTTATTTAACAATATCTTAATATTATTAGCTTAAAAAAATAAAATGAATAATTATCAATATGAAATTATTGAAAGTAATATGCATTCACCTTCAAATATTTTTATTTCAAAACGTTCATCAAATTATACTTTCAATTCAATTAAAAAAAAACAATTTATATATAATAAAAAAATTACTTCTGCAAAAGATATGGAAAGAATATCAGAAGATATATCAATTATACAAAAAAAATTTTTTAGAAATTTTCATGATTATTCAAGAATATTCAATTTTAAAAATAAATATAAATATTATTTAAATGAAAGTTATACTGATATAGTTTTATTAATAAAAGAATTTCCTGAATTCAATATTTTTGAATATATTAATATTATGTCTTTTAATAATATGTCAAATATAGAAAAAAAAAAATTAATTCATGCTAGAAATAATATATTACTTTCAATATTATTAGTTGCAAAAGAAAATCAAATTTTAGAAAACAATAAATTAAAAGATAATAATTTGAATGATGTAAAAGGGATTAATAAAGATTGTTTAAATAAAACCGCAAAATTTGAAGAAAATAGTATTTCTTTGATTTATCCTATTAGTGCTTTTAGTAATCAAAAAAATGAAGGAGTATTTCAAAATTTAAATTTTTTAAATCCCTTAGTAGATACTATAAAAATGTTGGTTATTGATGAGAATAAAATTGATTCTATTAGTTCTTTTCGTTCTATATCAAGTATAAATAAAATGAAATTTAAAAATAATTCGAAAAAAGATGATATTGATAAATGTGAAATTAATTATGAAATTGAATTATTTTTTCTATCATTATTAGATTATAAAGACAAAGCAAGAGTAATTAAACAAAAATATAATTATTATTTTATGAATTTAATTGATGAATTAAATTTACCACTTAAATTTGATTTAGATAAATTTATAAATGAATTTTCAATAAATAAAGATATATCAGAATTAAATTTATCTGAATTACTTTTTGTAAGAAAAATACTATCAAATACAGCAAAAAGAAGATTATTTCATGGAATTAAATTTTTTACTCATTCACCTATTTTAAATATATATTTAAGTGAAGGGAGAATATGGAAAAATATTTCATTTTATAATAATAAAAAAATTGTTTATGAATTATGGATTAATTATGAAAAATATATCAATGAAGAAAAATATTTGAAAGTGCCATCAACTATTATGATTGAATATGGGAAAAAATTAAATGATATTAATAATGATTTATTTCTATTAAATCAATCGAAAGAAAAAGATATTTATAAAATAAATTACACATCATTTATTAAAAGAGAAATTAAAAGAAGATGTAAATTACCTTTAGTATTAAAATTCAAAGATTTAATAACAATTTTTTTATTATATGATTTAAAAGAATTAACACTATATTGTATAAAAGAATATTATTTAAAAATGAAAAAAAAAATTCCTTTAGAAATATTTAATTTATGTCTAGATCATGATCAAGATATCTCAATAGAAATATTAGATAAATCATTAAATAATTCAAATGTTACAGAATCATATATGGTCGCGGCATTAATGAGAAAATATTTTCGATTTGCAAGATTTTTATTAAAATTTAAAAAATGTAGAAATTTTTTAAATACCCCTCCCCCAGAATCAGAAAATTATATGTATATAATGTATAAACAACAAAATAAAATAAAAAATGAACAAATAATGAAATATATATATACTAAAGGAAAGAAAAATGATGGTGATGAATTAATAAATTTTTTAAAAGAAGAAATTAAACAACAAAATGTTGGAAATCCATCAAATGTTCCTTCAGTAAAAACATCTTATATTTTAAATATAATTGCCCCTGAACCAAGTCCTCAATTTTTAAAAAAAATTGAATATTCTCAAGATTATAATAATCTTAATATTGATGATTCAAATAATATGTTAATTAATAGTAATAATTTGTCTAATATTTTAAATAATTTTGATAATGAAGGATTATTAAATAATAAATCAAATTTTAAAACTGTAATTGAGCAAAATGGAAATTTAAAAATATCAATTTCTCCAAAAACAATAAATGAAAAAGAAAAAAAAATTGTTATTAAAAAAATTAATAATAATATTCATAATACTGAAAATTTAAATGATAAATCAATATTATTAAATATTAATAAATCAGAAATAGTAAATCCAATTTCAAAAGCAGTAACTTTATCATCAAAAATAAATAAAAGTAATTTAAGAAAATTTATAAATAAATTAACAACTCCAAAAAAAGATAAAAAATATAATCATAAAAGTCCACAACTTCAAAAGGGATTATCTTTAAGTATTAAACACAAAAAAAAAAAAATATCAAAATATATAAAACAATTTAATTCTCATAGAGAAACAAATTTAGATTCAGATGAAATTAAATTTACAAATTTATCAGAAGGTAATTTACCAAAAATAAATGTTCAATTTATATTAATTGAACATTTACGTTATGGAGAATATCTTTTTGATTCAATTTCATTATTATCATCAATTAAAATATCAAATATTAATTTAGAATATGTTGAAAAAACATGTAAAAATTTATTAGTATTTACAACAACAAATGACTCTATTTTAAAATGTCCATATCCTTTATTAAGTATTGCACTTTCTGCTGAATATTTAAAAAAAATTGGAAATATCAGTCAAAAAATTTATAATAAAACTTGTACTGTTGCTGAAGAATTATTAAAATTAGGTGAATGTATGCAATCATCAATGAAAGATGAAGATTTATTAAATTATTTTTTAAGAGAACAAAAAGATTATATTGGGAGAAATGCTTTGGAAATTTATGCAGAAAATGATTTTAATTTATTATTAAGTGATATTGGTGTTGGAGATATTGTTGGAAAAATGTGGTATGGAAATGGACAAGAAGAAAGGATTTTTAGATTTTTTAGATTAACTAGAATTTTAAAAGCCAATATGGCATTTGAACATTATAGTAATATTATTGATACTAATTATTTATCTAAAAATTCAGTTTTTTCTTTTCAATTTTATAGTTTTATTAATAATTGTTCTAATAGATTTACTATTAATTCTGTTTCAATTGTAATTAGTACTTTATTATATCAAACTATTATTTATTTTTATGTTAATGATTTAGATGAAAGTGATAAGTCTTATATAAAATTATTAATTTTTTCTCATACAATGGCATATTCAAATTTAATTAATTCTGGTTTGTATGTTTATTATCATTATAAAACTAGAAGAAGATTTAGATTAAATAAAATTGATTTTATTACTAATTTAATTTTTGCAACTTCTATATTTTTAAATATTATTAATTTAGGTAAGTTAATTTATAAAAATTATGAAGATGAAGAAAAAGAAAATTATAATTTAATAAATGGAATAATTTATTCAATAATAATAACAACATCCTGGATTAGATTTGTAAATACAGTATTATTAACAAATATTTTTGGTAGTTTTTTTAGAATAATTTTTCAAATTATTTGGCATGTTTTTGCTTTTTTATTAATAGTTTTTTGCATCACTTTTTTATTTGCTCAATGTTTTACAGTTTTTTTTCAAAAAACAAATCCAGATTATGAATATATATACAAAAGTTTTATTGCATTATTTAATTCAGCATTTGGACAAATTGAATTTGAAAGTTTTACAGAAATTAGAATTTTTGGATATATTGTATTAATGGGATATACAGTAATTTCAAATATAATGTTATTTAATTTAATTGTATGTATAATTAATAATTTATTTGAATCATGTCAAGAAAAATCTATTGCTGAAAATATGAGTGTTTTAGTTGTATCACATGAAAGAATGAGATGGGATGAAAAATATGGTTTAATTATTTTACTTCCTGCACCTTTAAATTTAATATCTTTAATATTTATTATTTTTTTAGTTATTTATGGAAGATATAATGAAGATGAGAAAGTTATTGAATTGAATTTTCTTTTTTCTAAAATATGTTATTTTTCTCTTGCTTTTCTTAATTTTCTTATGTTATTTTTAGTTGGTATTATTGTTTATCCTTTTGTTTTAATCAAATCCTTTTTTTATACATTTTATTATGAATCAAATAATACTAATTTAATTTGTAAAATATTACAATTATTAAAAAGACCTTTTTCTTTAATTTATTACTTTTTTGAAGATTTATATATTTATTGGACTTTAGTTTATAAAGAACCAGTAGTTAATAATGAAAAATTGAGAAAACAAAATATAGCAAAAGAATATATTTTAGCATTAAGAAAAATATTAATTAATTTTAAATTTCAAAAGAAAAAAAGAATAATTCCAATACAAGAATTATACTTTAAATTAAGATTAATAGAAAAAAAAAAAAATAATATAATGCAAGAATCAAGTCCAATAAGTTCAGGTTCCTTAAGTCCTCAAAAAAATAATAGTTTAACTATATTTTCAATTACTTATAATGAACAATTAAATGCAAAAGAAACAATGAAAACTTTAATAAGTAAAATTGTAGATAATGAAGGATATATTGATATTGATAGAACTTTATTGCTCCTTCCTTATAGAGTAAATTATTCAGAAAAATTTTTTAAAAATTTAAATTATATAAATATAAGAATTTTTCAAAGAGGAATTTCAAAATATTTATTTCAAGATTCTGGGTTGAATCAATTTTATTCATTTAAAAAATTACTATTATTAATTAATAAAATATACATTAAATTTAAATTAATGTATCATTATGTTCCAAAAGAAATTAAAGAATTAATTCAATATAAATTTAATAATATTAATAAAGAAGAAAAATTTTCAAAAAGCGCTCAAACGTTTTTATTAACTGAACAAATTGAAGAAATAAGTGAATATGATGATAATCAAGATTTTCATTTTATTACTTTACAATAATGTAAATAAAATTTTTCTTAATTTTGTAATTTTTAATAAATATAATGAAATTTATAAATTTTGATAATTATTAAATTTCTTTAAATTTGTTTTTTATTTTATAATTAAATGAAAATATTATCTTTTTTCTAAAGAAATGTCAATCATAGGAAAAAAAATTGAAATTTCTAATTTTGAAGAAGGAGAAATAAATGAAAAACAAAAAGAAAAATGTCAAATTTGTAAATTAAATGAATATAAATATACTTGTCCAAAATGTTTTTATAAAACTTGTTCAGTTCAATGTGTAAAATCACATAAAAAAAGATTTGGATGTGATGGACAAAGAGATAAATTTAAAAAAGTAAATAATCAAAATGATTATAATGAAAAAGTATTTTTTAGAGATATGAAATTTTTATCAAATACAATTAATGATGTAAATTCAACAAATAGAAAAATTTTTAATTTAACTGAAGAATTATATTCAAAAAAACAGAATAAAATGAATAAAAATTTTAAAAGAATATTAAAAAAATTTAGAGAAATAAATTATTATAAATGTCCTTTAATTATGTCTTGTAATAAATTAAATAAATCATATTATGATCCAAAAACAAAAAAAATTTTTTGGACAATAAAATTAATATTTTTAGATTTAAATATTAATCATATATTTTCAAAAATTGAATTTGATGATGAAGAAAATTCACTTGATACAATATTAAAATATTTATATGAACATAAAACTGAAATTTCAAATGGTGAAATATTAAAAATAATAAATGAAACAAATAATAATTTATTAAATAAATATGAAATTTATTTAAAAAAAAATACTAATCAACTTTCATTAGAAGAAAAACAAAAATTCTTATATTATAATAAATATTATTATGAAAAATGTAATACAAATATATTATTAAAAGATTTATTAAAAGAAAATGACATATATGAATATCCGGAATTTTATTTAATATCAAATCCAGGAAAAAATCAAATTAATAAATAATCCAATAATCCTAAATAACAAATTATAAAAAATAAAAAAAAAATATTTTTTTAAAAAACCAAAAAAAATATTAAAAAATGCTTACAGAAGAATTAACAACTACAATGATGGCAATACGTCAAAAATTTGTTTTTATAGGAAATTATTCAGTAGGAAAAACAAGTATAATAAAAAGAATATTAGAAGATTCATTTAAAGAAAATTATGAATCAACAATTGGAATTGATTATTATACTAAAAATATAGGATATAAAGAAACAATATTTAAATGTCAAATTTGGGATACTGCAGGACAAGAAAGATATAAATCTTTAATTCCTGCTTATTTAAGAGGTGCTTCTTTAATTTTTATTGTTTATGATATTAGTAAAGAAAGTAGTTTAAATGATGTTGATAATTGGATTTCTTTTGTTAAAAATAATTGTAATAATCCAAAAATGATTTTAATTGGTAATAAAATTGATTTAGAAAGAAAAATTACTTATGAAAATGGTTTTGATTTTGCTAAAAAGAAAAAATTAATTTTTTTTGAAACTTCTGCTAAAACTAATCATAATATTTCTAATATGTTTTATTCTGCTTTTTCTCAGTTAAGTTTTTTTAATGATATTAGAAAAGAAAATAATGATTTAATTGAACAATTAATTACTGAAAATGAAGGTGATAAAAGTAAAATTGTTATTAATAAAAATGGGGAAATTAAAGAAATAAAAGAAGATAATATTCAAGCAGAACCAAAATTAAATGTTATTGATATAAATAAAAAGACAACAATTCCTATTAATAAAAAGAAAAAATGCTCTTGTTAAATAAATAATTTAATTATAATTATATATATTTATAAATAATTTATATCTTTTAATGTTTAATTTATTATAATTGTTATATTTTAAATTTTTTTTGTTCAAAAATTACTGTTTTTTTGAGTAAATAATTTTTTTTTAATACATTTATATATTTAAGAAATAAATATTAATAATTTTTTTATCAAATTTTATTATTAATTTTTAATTATAATATATATATTCTTTAAAATCTTATTTTATATTTTCATTTATTAATATACTATTTAAAAGTTTTGAAATTTTATCATGAACAATATAAGTTTTTTGTCCTTCTATAGTACTATTCTCCTTAATTCCATCAGTATGGTATTTAGAACTTAAATCTTTAATAATATTCTTAGGATTTTTTAAAAGCTCAGATTTTGATAATTTATATTTTTCAACACCTTGAATAGGATAATTTTCAATAATATATTCAATAAATTCAGAAGTGGCAAGATTTTTAAATTTATTTTCAATTTGTATAACTGGATCATTATTAACATCTCCTTTAGGAGTTGTACCAAATGGTGTTGAAATATTATTTTTAATTGATTTATAATCTAAATACCAATCATTTTTTTGTAATGATTTTATATCTAAATATTTTATTAAATTTTCTATTTTTAATGTTAAATCTTTTAATTCACTAATTAATCTATTATTATTACTTGATACCATTAATTGATATTTTGCAAAAAGAATTTTTGATAAACATTTTGCTTCATATTCATTATCTTTATTAGGATTTTTTATAATAGTATTATAAACTTCTAAAAATTTTTCATTTGCTTGAGTATATTTTCTATTTTTTAATAAATCATCACCTATTTTTAATTTTTCATTGATTGAAATTCTTTGTAAATAAAATTTACTATTATTAATAATTTTATCATAAATTTTTTTTAAAGGTGATAAAAAATCTAAACCAATACCAATTTTATATCCTTCTTCAATTTTTAATATTAGTTGAAAATTATCATTTGCTTCATTAATATTACCATAATTCATTTGATTTTCAGCATATTCATATAATTTATTTAATAAATTAACTATAATATTATTATAAATTGCAGGAAAGTCTTTTAAAATTAATAAATTAGGAATTAATAATTTTATATTCCCCAAATCAACTTTATTAACATAAAATGTAATCTTATGAAGATGTGATTTGATTTCATTTTCATCTTTAAGAGTATTTTGTTTTAATTTTTCATAATATACTTCTAAATATTCTTTCAAACTGTCTAAATAATTTACTTGTAAAAGTGAAAAATTATTTAAATCATTTTCTTTTAAATCTTCTTCAATCTGACTAAGAGTTTTAGTTTGAGAAAATTTATTATTATTATTAATTTTATTATTATTAATATTTTGAAAAGTAGTTTTTTTTTTACTTATATTATTATTATCTTCAGGAGTTCCATCATTATCACCTCTGTCAGTTTCTTTATATATTTCTTGAGTTTGACTTTTTTTAATTTTAATTTTTGTCATATTTACATTACTAAACAGTTTCTCATTATTTTTTGATATTTCTTTAATATATTCTTCACTTAATTTATTACATTCAATTTGTTCATCGATTTTAATCCCTAATTTCTTTTCAACAACATTAATATGTAAAATAGAATTAACATCTAAACTAAAAGTAATTTCAATTTGCACTTCTTTTGCTTTTTTAGGAGGAACTTTAACATTTATTTTAGATAATAAAGTATTATCTTTAACATATTCATTATCCCCTTCATAAATAGATAAACTAATATTAGTTTGATTATCTTTAAAAGTAGTAAAACTTTTTTTTACTTCAATAGGAATATATGAATTTTTAGGAATAATAACATTCATTTTTCCTCCTGCTATTCCAATTCCTATTGTTTTAGGATATTTATCCATTAAAATAAAACTTTTATTTACTCCTATTAAACTTGAAGCAACAATTGCTGCTCCTGAAGCAACTAAATGCTCAGGAAGTATTTTTTCACCATCAAAAGTAAATTTACCTTCAAAAAAATTTTGTACTATTTCTTTTATTCTTGGTATGTTTGAAGTTCCTCCTACTAAAATTACTTTATCAATTGAATTTTTATCTATTTTTGATTCTTTGAAAATTGATTTAAGAAGATTTTCTGTTCTTTCAAATAAATCTTCACATAATCCTTCAAATATTTTTCTATCAATTGTTATCTCAAAATTTTCTCCATTTAATAAATTTTCAATATCAAAATTTGATTCCATACTATTAGATAAATCTTTTTTTAATTGTTCACAAGCCATCATTAATCTACACCTTGCTCTTACATTTTTACTATTATTTTTATCAATATTTAAATCAATACCTTTTTCTTCTTTAAAGTTTTGAATACAATATTCAACTAATTTATTATCAAAATCTTCACCACCTAAACAATTATCACCTTTTGAATATAATACATCATATATTTTATTTTCAAGTGATAATATAGAAATATCTAAAGTCCCACCACCAAAATCAAAAATCATTATTTTTCTCCCTATTAAAAATTTTTTTCTAAATCCATAAGCAATTGCAGCGGCAATTGGTTCTTTTATTATTCTTAATACATTTAATCCAGCAATTTTTGCTGCATCTTTTGTAGCATTTATTTGTTTTTGATTAAATTCATTTGGAACTGTTATTACAGCATCTAAAATTTCTTGATTTGTATAATTTTTAGCTTGTTTTTTTAGAAATATTAAAATAATTGAAGATATTTGTTCTGGTGTTAATTGATATAATTTATTTTTGTAATTTGTAATTATTAAAGGTGCATCTCTTTTAGGATCTTTTATTATTTTATATGGGAAATTTAAATTTTTTTTTATTTTTTCATATTCTTCATATGAAAGTCCAATTAATCTTTTTATATTTTTTACTGTTGATTCTATATTTTTGTAATAAGAACTTTTTGCTGCTTCACCAATTAATAGTTGGTCTTTAAAAAATGAAACAATTGAAGGTATTATTGTTGAACCAGTTTTAGAATCAGGTACAATTTCTACTATTCCTTTATCTAAATTATATAATCCAACTAATGATGTTGTAGTTCCTAAATCTATTCCTATTGCTTTCCGATTTGACATTTTTATTTTTTTTTATTATTTATTCCTTTTTTTAAATAAGGGCCTTAATTATAAAATCCTTGAATTTTATAAAAAAAGAATACAATAAATAAATTAACAAAAAATTAAAGATAAAAGATTTATAATTTAATTTTATATTTTTTTTAATTTAAATTAATGAAAATAAACCATCATATAATTTATTCTTTTATAAATAAAATATTTTGAAATAAATTTATAAATATAATTTTATTAAATAATTTTTTTAATATTTATTTAATTTTTATTTAATTTTAATGATTTATTTATTATAAATTGTTTAAATTTATTTTTATTTATAAACTTCTGAATTAAAGGATTTGTAAATTTAATACCAGAAAAATTTATATTTTGATTATTATTATTATTATTATTATTATTATTATTATTATTATTATTATTATTATTATTATTATTATTATTATTATTATTATTATTATTATTATTATT
>Ga0256407_10011937_pt1 | contig 11921 bp, 5 predicted proteins | sample RumenRJG_04DNA_FD_193489 | JGI IMG/M metagenome (GOLD analysis project Ga0256407, IMG submission 193489) | Bovine rumen microbial communities from Lethbridge, Alberta, Canada - RJG_04 | ecosystem: Host-associated > Mammals > Digestive system > Stomach > Rumen | place: Canada: Alberta | collected... | reverse complement strand
CCAGAAGGACTCGTGGCGCACCACCACTCTGGACGAGCCATACATCATCCCTGAGGGAAAAGAGGTCATGTTTGTGGCACGCTACATGGCTGGACCAAACTTCTCGTTCGTTGCCATCACCGACCGTTATCCCCAGCCGGGCAAGGGCGATGTCTACAGTTATGACGGCATGAACTGGTATCAAGGTGCCGTGGGCGACTTTCTGGTCACCGCCAATGTCAAGAACGACTTCACTGGCGAGCCTCTGGGCTACAATATTTATCGCGATGGCACGCGCATCAACGACCAACTTGTCACCGACTTGAGTTATGAATTGACTGGCGAGCCTGACGGGACACACACCTATGCCGTGGCGGCTGTCTATGACGATGGCGAGCGCCAGGCCTATCCTGTCACGCTCGATGTGGTGGCAGCCAGCAGCCTGGCCGCTCCGGCATCGACCTTCACCGGCGTGACCGACGAATTGTCGGGACTGCTCAGCTGGACCGCACCGCTCAAGGGCGGCGATGTGCTCACCTGGAGTGGCGAGGAGATGGGCAACCACATTGGCGGCACTGCCACGAGCAACACCAAGGTGTGGGTCAAGCAGGAGTTTGACCGCAACGATATGCTTGCATTTCAAGACTATAACCTCAATGCCATCAGAGCCTATGTGGCCGAGAAAGAAATCTTGACGGCCACCATCTTTGTGATGCGTGATGGCAAGATTGTGCAGTCGCGCAATGTGCCTGACAGTGTGATTCAAGCCATCGAAGCACCGGGATGGGTGACATTTGACATGGGAGCGCCTTACCGGTTGGCCACTGGACACAGTTATGCTTATGGTGTCTATTATACCCACACGCCCAAGACCCACCCTGTGGGTGTGGACAACACCACGGCTGTCGATGTCAAGGGCAACTCGTTCTCGACATCGTCGCCCAACAGTTCGTCGTTCAACTCCAGCAACCCGACGTGGAAGACGCTTGCATCGGGCAACATCCCCGGCAATTTCATGCTCAAGGCCGATGTCACTCCTGTGGGTGAGGCTGCATCGGCACTCACCGTTGCAGGCTATGACCTGTATCGCGATGGCCAGCTGCTTGAGGCCGGCATCACCGACCTCGATTACAATGATGAGGTGGCTGACCCCGGCACCTACAACTATCGACTGGTGACCAAGTATGTCGGCGGTAAGGTCGGAACCGACAAGAATCTGGCGCTGACCTATACTATGCCCGCTGCCTATGAGGCTCCCTTGATCACCAAGAGCCACTTTAACGAGGTCACCAAGGAGGTTTCAATCGAGTGGAGCGCCGATGCCATCGAACTTGCGAAGTATGATACACCTTCTTATATGTTGGGCTTCGACGAGGACATGTCGATGCTCTTTGGCGCCAAGTTCAGTGCCGATGAGTTGGCCCAGTATGCGGGCTACAAGTTCGGAAGCATCAAGTTCGGTGTGGCACAGGCCATCGACTTCAGTGTTCAAATCCGCACTAGCGACAATCAGGTGTTGTGGAACATGGACTTCACGCAAGACGAGATTGAGCCGTTGGCATTCTACACCCTGAACATCCCCGAGGAGGTACGCATCCCCGAGGGCAAGGACATCTATCTGGCCTACAAGGCACTGTTGCCGGGTGGCAGCAGCCCCATCCTCATTGATGCCGGCCCACTCAAGGACGGTGGAGCCATGATCAGTCTGACCGAGGGTGCCAACTGGATGAAGTTGGGTACCATCAACTCGACCTATAATGACTATAACATCGTGATTGGTGCCACCATCATGCCTGCCGGTGCCCAGTCGCAACAGGCCGGACTTGTGCATCTGGGCAACATCGACCGTCGCCTGCATCAAGTCACCCTCAGTGCCGAGGATGCACGCAATGGCGTGGATGCAGCCATCAACGTGGCTCCCGTGCGCCGCGCTCCGGCCAAGGCCCCGAAGGCACAGGCCGCATCGTTCCGCATCTATCGCAACAACCAGCTCCACGCCTCGACCGAGGCCTCTACGTTCACCGAGGTGCTCAACAAGTATGGCAAGGTTGAGTATTACGTGACCACTATCTTCACCAACGGCTGGGAGTCGCCTGCCAGCAAGGTGGTGACCTTTGAGAACAAGATTGCGCAACTGTCGCAGGCACCCTATGACCTGCAAGGCGAGCTCGAGGGCGGCGATCTGCACCTGGCATGGACCGCACCGGGCGATGTGCAGGAGATTAACTACATGACCGACTTGGACCAAGACCTGGCACTGGGTTTCACCAAGAGTGGTGGAGGTCAGTTGACCAGTTATCAGGCCATCCGTTTCGGCACCGACACGTTGCCCAGTCTCGTGGGCAAGACATTGACGCATGTCAAGTTCAAGTTGTCGGCCGAGGTGGCTTCGGCTACGGTCGTGGTGATGTTGGGCGACAACATCTTGTTTGAGCAGGATGTCGAGAATCCTGTTGTCGGCTGGAATGTGGTGCGACTCAACCAGCCCTACACCATTCCTGCCGACTTGACGCTGCCGCTGGGACTGGGCTACTCGGCAACCTACACTTCGGGCACACGTTGCCTGACCCTCGACCCGGGGCCTGCCATCCCCATGGCCAATGATGTCTACTCGCAGACGCTCGAGGCTGGCTACTGGTACTCGCTCTACACCAAGCAGAAGCAGAACTATGGCTGGCGCATCAGCGGCGTGCTGCAGACACCCGACCAGCAGTTAGGCCCCAACAAGGCTCCGCGCCAGGCCGACGGCGAGCAGCCCACCTACAACATCTATCGCGATGGCCAACTGGTGGCGCAGGGCGTGACCGAGACCGCCCATGTGGTGACTGCAGCCAGAGGCGGAGACTACACCGTCACTGCCGTTGTGGCCGGCACCGAGAGTGCACCGTCCAATGTGGTGCGGCTCAGCACCTCAACACTGGGCGACCTCAACGGTGACGGCAAGGTGGACATTGCCGATGTCAACGCCGTGATCAACATCATGCTGGGCAAGGGCGACATGATTCCTGCCGCCGACCTCAACGGTGACGGCAAGGTGGACATTGCCGACGTCAATGCCGTGATCAACATCATGCTGGGCAAAGTAGCTACGAGTTACAAGTGACGAGTTACAAGTGACAGGCGGTTAGAGGTTAGGGTTTTCCCTGCCCGCTGGTGTCGAGAGCCGCGAGGTCAAGATCCGCTTCTGGTATCCTGGCAGTGAGGTCATCTACACCGTCAAGCAGCAGGCCGACCACACTGCTATCACTGACATCCAGGCCGAGCAGGACGATGCCAACGCTCCCACCTACAACATGATGGGTCAGCGCGTGGGTCGTGACGCCAAGGGGCTGCTCATCCGTGGCGGCAAGAAGATTCTGGTCAAGTAACACTCTCCACGATTGGGGTAATTCTAGCAACAATCGCTACATGGTGTCAGGCACCGTGTAGCGATTGTTTGTTACGGGCGCATCCCTGCCTAGTCGCAGGCCGACAAGTATGCCGCAAGTCAGAATTCTTTCTCGACCTGCGGCACACCTATCTTTTGTTGCACCCATCTATGCCGTGATGGTTTTTCAGGTCTTACTTGATGACTTTGCGGCTGGTGCCATCGCTCATGCGCACGATATTGACACCCGGCTGCAACTCGTTCACGCGCTTGCCGTCAAGGGTATAGATACCCACCACGGAAGCATTGTCAATAGTCTTGACACCATCGACCGACGAAACTGGCATCTCCTCAATGTTTGCGAACTTTTGCCAGATGTTGGCATTGTCATAGGCTTCTTTGCTGCCAGCGGGAACAAGCAAGAGCACTGTGCTATAAAGGCTCTCGTCATTGAACAATTCATCGCTTAGCAATGGGGGCTCGACTGCATGGTTGACCATCTCTTGAAGACTGTTGCAGTAACTGAACGGAGTGGGGCCATAGTTGGTCAGGCTAGCGGGCAACTCAAAGCGCTCGCAGGCATCGAAGTGGTTGAATGCACCATGGCCGATGCGCTCGACCTTGTTGGGTACAACCAGTGACTTGACGTTAGTGTTGAACGAGAAGCCATAGTCATCGATCTCAAGTAATTCATCGGGCAAGGTGAGTTCGGTCAAGGCCTTGAATGAGCGGAATGCCATGTGGCCAACGAATGTGATGTTCTTGCCCATGGTCAGGCTGGTGCAAGCCGTACAGTTGTCGAACGCATAACTCTCAATGATTTTGCAGTTATCGTTGATGACTATGGTCAGGAGGTTCTTGCAACGGTTGATAGCGTCATCCTTGACAATCTCAACCTCTTCGGGCAGAATCAGTTCGGTAGCGGGGTTAGCCACGGGGAAGCCCCAGACAATCTTCTTGTCCTTGCTCATGAGCAGCGAGTTCTCGGCGCATAGATAGGGGTTGTTCTCGTCGACAGTGATCTCGGCCAGGCTAGTAGCCTTGTAGTGGAAGTCGTGGCCCACGCTCTGAACATTGGGACCTAGGTGCAGGGAGGGGATGCTCGAGTACTGGAAGGCATCGTCGCCGATGGTCTTGAGATCCTCGTTGAGCGTGATGCTTGTCAAGTTGGTGTTCTCGTCGAAGGCACCATTGCCAATGCCAATGACGGTACAATCAATTCCATCCTCGGTGATGACATTAGGCACAACGAAGTCGCCAGTCGTAGCCTTGCCATCGGTGAGAATAGCAGTGCCGTTGATTAAGTCAAGTTCATAGATAGCCCCATCAATGGTAACTGTTGTGGTTGCTTGTGCAGCAACTTGCAGACCAATGAACATCATGAGTATTGACAGACCCATGCGGTTCACAAACTGTAAAGTCTTTTTCATAAAAATTCTTGTTGGACTCAGTGATTAGCAGTGGCGAAGTTGAGCCCTTTACCCCTCGCCGCAGCATTGTATAAAGGTATAAAGGTGGGCGGCATTAGTTGGTTGAGCACATCGCCATCTAATGGTTTTGTTATATAACAAACAGGGAGATTGCCTCCCTGTTTGCTACCTTTGTTTGGTTACTTAATTACCTTTCGGCTGGTGCCGTCGCTCATGCGAACGATGTTGACACCTGGTTGCAACTCGCAAACCTTGCGGCCATCCAGCGTGTAGATGGCCTCTATCGTTGCTTCACTCTCGCTATTCATCTGGTCAATGCCTGAGAATTCGGTGTTGATATTGACAAACTTTTTCCAGAACGGAGCAGCCTTATAGAGTTCCTCACTTCCCGCAGGTACAAAGAGTTGAACCGTGCTGTAAAATGTTTCGTTCTCGAAAAGATCAGTATACAGTGGTTGCGGAATGGCAGCCAAATCATGTATTTCGGTCAATGCAATACTCTGGCCTTTAAACATAACTGAGAGATAACCTGTTTCGGTCTGAGTTCCAATGCTATCAACAGTCGAAGGAATAATAAATTTCTCTAATGTTTGTCCACCGCCAAAGACATTATAACCGATTGTTTCTAGGCCTTCGTTCAGGTTGACCTCACGTAGGTTGCTACAGTTGATAAATGCCTTGGCACCAAGTGTCTTCAGGTTCTCACCAGCAGTAAAAGTTTCCATTGTTATAGTACCCTGGAAAGCATTATCCTCAATGGTCTCGACCGACTCTGCTAATTTGAAGTTTATAAAACCAGTGTTGGCAAAGGTTGCTTTACCTATCGTTTTTGTACCCTCAGGAATAGTGTAAGTATCCTCTGAAAGCGATGTGCAATCGAAGAATGTTTGGTTGGGAAGTTTCTCAAGAACAGCGAGGTCAGGAACATTTTTTAGATTTGGGCAGCCAATGAATTGTCCTTCACCAAGTTTCTTAATGCCCTTTCCACCAGTCACGGTTTCAAGATTCGGGCAATACTGGAATGCGCCTTTTGCGATGTCCTCAACTGCGTCAGGGATGTGAATGGATGTGATGCTAGTGCCGATAAACACGCCTTCACGAAGGCTCTTAAGACTCTCTGGAAGCGTGATGCTTGTTAGGGTAGAACAGCCTTGGAAAGCATTGAAACCAATAACTTCGAGTCCTTCAGGTAACTTTACATATTCGATGGGACATGTATAGAACATCATGGGTGAAACTGCGCGTTTGCCTCCATCTTCAAAAATTACTCTTTTCAAATTAGAACAATATAAGAACGGCATGTGACTTCCAGTTGCGCCAAGTCCATTATCAGGATCTAGGTCAAGCGAAGCGGGCAAAGTCACTTCTTCTAGGGCAGTGCAATTCATGAATGCAGCCCATCCAATAAATTGCAGTTTCTTGTTGAATTTTAAGTCAGTCAATTTAGTGAGATAGGTGAATCCTTGGCGCTTAATCACGCGCAATTCCTCAGGAAGGGTAAGACTTGTGAGGCTCATGAACGAGCGGAATGATTGATAGCCAATAGTTCGCACATTCTTGCCGATGATCAGACTGGTGCAGTTAGTGCAATTATCGAATGCTTGATCGTCAATCTCGGTGCATGCATCGTCAATAACAATGGTGAGCAAATTCTGGCAGCGGTTAACGGCATTGTTGTGTACTTTTAGTACAGTTTCAGGTAAAATCAGTTCTGTGGCTGGTGCCAATACTGGGTAGGCAATGACTTGTGTCTGATTTTTGTCCATGAGTAAATTGTCAATGGCGCACATATATGGATTGTTTTCATCTACAGTAATGCTAGCCAGACTGGACGCTTTGTAGTGAAAAGCATCACCGACACTCTTGACTTTTGCAGGAAAATGGATTGCAGAAATACTAGTGAGTCCCATTGACCATGGGCCAACCTCTTCAAGGCCATCAGGGAGAACAATAGAGGTTAAATCGCCCTCATCATAGAAAGCATAGCCATAAATCTTCTTAACAGTCGAAGGGACAACATATTCAGTGGCAGTGTGCCTCTTGTCGTACACAATAAGCCCTGTCATGTCCTTGGTAAACAGGTTCCCGTCTTCGACACAGAAGTGCTGGGAACCTTCTGCAACTTTATAATCTGTTATGCCAGAACCCAAAAATACGGCATAGCCCATCTCTTCAAGTCCAGCAGGAATAGAGTAATCGGTGAGAGCCGTGCAATCGGCAAAGACCCTATTTCCCCATTTTTTGAGATTTTCATCTCCAGAGATAGTTGTGAGTGCTGAGCATCTTGAAAATGCGTTATCGCCAATCACAGCACTACAACCCCCAAAATTGATCTCAGTACATTGATAGTTGTAACTAAAGGCGTAATTACCAATAACCTTCAGGGTGCTGGGCAACTTGATTGCGGTTACATGGTCACCTTGATAAAAAGCACTGTCGCAGATTTCTTCAAGCCCCTCATTGAAAACGAACTCATTAATGTTATAGCATTCGTGAAATGCTGCATAGCCGATTTTCTTGAGCGTTGAAGGAAACTTTAAACATATTCTGTTTCCACCATTCAATGCAGCAGTGCCCCAGAAAGCACTATCTGCAATCGAAATAAGTCCTTCATTGAGATCATAGCCAAGAATGCTATAGGTTTTACCAAATGCCTTGCGACCAATTTCGGTTACAGAAGTTGGAAGAGATATTTTGGTGACACTTGTATTGTCTAGGAATGCATTATCACCAATTTTAACTACAGGGACTGTTGCCCCAGAATTATTAACTGTAGCAGGTACTGAAAATTCGCCGCTTGCTGCTGCCCCGTCAGTCAACGTTGCTGTGTTGCTGGACAAATCAATCTCGTACTTGATGCCATCTTGAACGACGGACACGACATCGGCCATCGCCTGACCACTCGCAAGTACAAAGATGCCTAGGAGTAGCAATTTGCATAAATGTTCTAATCTATTTTTCATAATGATCCATGACGGGTTCGGTTGAGAGGCCACGGCAGAGTCGAACCCATTGCCCCCTGTCGGGTCTTGATTGGTTTGCTGTTGCAAAGGTACTATGCCCTTGCAAACGCCGCAAGTATCGGGGCTGTGGGCTTGTTCGTTTGACCGCCGAACGAACAAAAAGGCTCCAAAATGGCGATTTTAGAGCCCCAGACGGGTCATTTTTATTAGGATTTCAGGCCTGCTTATTTCTGGCCAGTTTGAGGTAGGCCGATGGGGTGAGGCCTGTTTGCCGCTTGAAATTCTGGACAAAACTGGTGCGCGATGTCACGCCCACACTCTTGGCGATGGCTTCGATGGTGTAGTTGCCATAGTGTTCCACGTCATTCATGCGTCGGCAAGCCTCACGGATGCGGTACTGGCTGAGCAGGGTCTTGAGGTCGCAGTGAGCGTATGTGCCGATGGCGCGTGAAATATTCTTGATGTTGCCGCCTATTAACACATGAAGTTTGCTCAACGAGAAATCTTCGTTGTAAATCTCGGGCGATGACTCGAGTACCGCCTTAACGCGTTGGAACACTTCTTCCAGTGCATGATCGACGACATCGAGCGACGGTTCTATCTCAGCCTTTATTTCGTTAGGCTCATTGTCGGTTTCGGGCTTTGTCTCCTCGACGGGCATGGGGGCTTGCACAGGGGGTGCACTCTTGCGTGCCTCGTCGATGATGGCCAGTTGCTGCAAACTCTGGTCGTACAGTGCCTGATTGCGTTCACGCAACTGCTTGTTGCGCCTCCAGAGCATGAGCATCAGCACCATGAAAATGATGGCCGCAATGGTGACTATCCACAAAATCTGGGTCAGACGCTCGCGCTTTAGTGCTTGAATTTTGACTTCTGCTTGTGCATTCTGGAGATCTAAAACAAATGATGCTTTGTTAATATATGTTACATTAGTTATTGCATTGAGGCTGTCGGTAAGTATATAATATCTTAATTGGTTCTCATGTGCCATTTTTTGGTTACCTCGTGACGAGTAAAACTTATAGTATTGCCAGTAGATTTCAGGAAGCCCTTCCATAAAACCATGCTCTCGTACCAATTGTTCATATCTCCTTGCCTCGGCTAAGGACTCTGCATCACGCCCCGCTTTATCTAACAGTTGGCAGCGTCTGAATAGCAAGCAACCAATGAAGCGATATTTCAATGCCTTATCTTCAGTTTCAACATGATTCAACGACAAATCAATCTCACTGATTGCTTTGTCATATTTGCCATGAAACTCATCATCAGCCGAATGGCAAACATAAGTAACCATATTAGGCTCAGGATGATGACGAAGATAATCTTCAATTTCACTCGTTATCTCTTGATAGAATCCAAATTTTATTGACATGAGAACGAGGTTGAACATAGTCATGTCGGCAGAAAATGTATTGGGTGCAGTGTATCGATAACTTAATTTTAAGTAGTGTTTAGTTTGACTGTAATCTTTTTGGTCAAACTGTGAATAAAGGGCACCCAGGGAATTGTAGATAAAGGGGAGAATTACTGAATCGTTTGCAGTTTCGGCCTCTTTTTTGGCGAGCAACAGAACGTCTGCCGCTTTCTGATAATTGTAGTAATGCAAGAAATAGATGGTGCCAATTGAATATAGGGCTTTAATGTAGTTGTGTTTCTCATTTTTGTTGTCTTTGCTCAGCCGACTAGCGACGATGGAGTAGCAGAGCATGGCACTGTCAAGGTGGTCGGCCTGGCTGTAGGATTGGGCCTTGTCGAGCAGTTGATGGCTGGGCAGTTGCTGCCACTGGTGGGGATAGGTTATGCGAGCCTGCAAGACGTTGAGTCCCAGGCAGAGTGCCATCGATATGATAAGTAAGAGACGCTGCATTGTGTTGAGTGTAGTGGTTGCACCTAGTTCGGCCAATTGTTGGGCTGCTGGGCGCAAAGGTACAAAAAAGTTTACTCATATCGGGGTTTTCAATTCACAATTTTCAATTAGAATCAGGACGACGACCTAGTTCGGCGGGATTGCTGCGCTGCAAATCCGTCACAACAGGGAGAGAACCGAAGACCGAGAACTAAATTTTCAATTAAATTAGGTTTTTGTTTTGCACTTCGCTCAACTTGCACTAACTTTGCATCGCTAAAACTGGATAACGCAAAAAATAAATTGATTAACATAAAACTTTGAGCAAATGACAAGAGAAGAATTCATGGCCGACATCAGGGCCGGTATCCCCGACGTGCTGCCCGAGCCGATGCCCTATGACACCGAGATCAATCATGCGCCCAAGCGCAAGGACATCCTCACCCACGACGAGAAGCGGCTGGCACTGCGCAACGCGTTGCGCTACTTCCCCGCCAAGCACCATGCCACGCTGCTGCCCGAGTTTGCCGAGGAGTTGCGCCGCTATGGCCGCATCTACATGTATCGCCTGCGTCCGCGCTACGAGATGAAGGCGCGCCCCATCGACGACTATCCCCACCGCAGCCGCCAGGCGGCAGCCATCATGATGATGATCCAGAACAACCTGGACAAGGCTGTGGCGCAGCATCCGCACGAACTCATCACCTATGGCGGCAACGGTGCCGTGTTCCAGAACTGGGCACAGTATCGCCTGGTGATGAAGTACCTGAGCGAGATGACCGACGAGCAGACGCTGGTCATGTACAGCGGTCACCCGCTGGGGCTGTTCCCCTCGCACAAGGAGGCACCCCGCGTGGTGGTGACCAACGGCATGGTAATCCCCAACTATAGCAAGCCCGATGACTGGGAGCGCATGAACGCTCTGGGCGTGAGCCAGTATGGCCAGATGACCGCCGGCAGTTACATGTACATCGGCCCGCAGGGCATCGTGCATGGCACCACCATCACCGTGCTCAACGCAGCCCGCAAGGTCATGGGCGACAATCCCGAGAAGCGCATCCCGCTGTTTGTCACCGCAGGCCTGGGCGGCATGAGCGGTGCTCAGCCCAAGGCCGGCAACATCGCCGGTGTGGTGAGCGTGACGGCCGAGATCAACCCGCTGGCAGCACGCAAGCGCTACGACCAGGGCTGGGTCGACGAGTTGCACGACAACCTGGACGAACTCATCCCCGCCATCCGCAAGGCTGTGGACGAGCGCCGCGTGGTGTCGATGGCCTACGTGGGCAACATTGTCGACCTGTGGGAGCGTCTGGCCGACGAGAACATCCATGTGGATCTGGGCAGCGACCAGACCTCGCTGCACAACCCCTATGCCGGTGGCTACTATCCTGTGGGCTATAGCCTCGAGGAGTCGAAGGTGATGATGGCCGAGCAGCCCGAGCAGTTCAAGGAGGCGGTCTATGCCTCGCTGCGCCGCCAGGTGGCTGCTATCAACCGCCTTACCGCCCAGGGCATGTACTTCTTTGACTATGGCAACGCCTTCATGCTCATGGCCAGCCGCGCCGGTGCCGACATCATGAAGGATGAGATCCACTTCCGCTATCCAAGTTATGTGCAGGACATCATGGGCCCGATGTTCTTTGACTACGGCTTCGGTCCCTTCCGCTGGGTGTGCACCTCGTGCGACCCGCACGACCTGGAGGTGAGCGACCGCCTCGCTGCCGAGGTGCTCGACGACATGTTGCAGCACTCGCCCGACGACATCAAGGGTCAGTTGGCCGACAACCTGCACTGGATTCGCGAGGCAGGCAAGAACCACCTGGTGGTGGGCTCGCAGGCACGCATCCTCTATGCCGACAGCGAGGGCCGCACGCGCATCGCGCTGGCGTTCAACGACGCCATCCGTCGCGGCGAGATCTCGCGTCCCATCGTCCTGGGTCGTGACCACCACGACGTGAGTGGCACCGACTCGCCCTTCCGCGAGACCAGCAACATCTACGACGGCAGCCAGTTTTGCGCCGACATGGCCGTGCAGAACGTCATCGGCGACTCGTTCCGTGGCGCCACGTGGGTGAGCATCCACAACGGTGGCGGTGTCGGATGGGGCGAAGTCATCAACGGTGGCTTCGGCATGGTCATCGATGGCAGCGAGGAGGCCGACCGTCGCATCCGTCAGATGCTGCTGTGGGATGTCAACAACGGCATCGCACGCCGCTCGTGGGCACGCAACAAGGGCTCGATGGATGCCATCCGTCGCGAGATGGAGCGCACCCCTGGTCTGCAGGTCACCATGCCCAACCTGGTGGACGATGCCCTGCTCGAGAGCATCTAGACCA
>Ga0256407_10011934_pt1 | contig 11923 bp, 9 predicted proteins | sample RumenRJG_04DNA_FD_193489 | JGI IMG/M metagenome (GOLD analysis project Ga0256407, IMG submission 193489) | Bovine rumen microbial communities from Lethbridge, Alberta, Canada - RJG_04 | ecosystem: Host-associated > Mammals > Digestive system > Stomach > Rumen | place: Canada: Alberta | collected... | reverse complement strand
TTTTTTCATTTTTTTTCATCGTAATATTTTTAATAAATAGATTATATATTTAATAATGTATATTTTTATAACTAATTTAATCATAAACTTTGATATAGTTTAATCATTATAATTAATTAGTTCTATCACGTTTTAAGATGTGTTTTTATGGATGAATTAGAAGAAATTGTATTTAAACATGCATTATTGAATGCTGCTAAACATAAGGGAAGTGCAAACCCTGGAGCTGTTATGGGTTCCATTATGAGCAGTGAGCCAGAACTTAGACCAAAAGCTAAGGAAATTGGTCCTTTGTCTGGTAAGATTGTAGCTCAGGTAAATGCACTCTCTCCGGAAGAACAAAAGGCAAAAATGGAAGAATTGGGAGTTGCTCTTGAAGAGAAAAAGCAAAAGAAAGAGGAAGGTCTTCCAAAGCTTCCAGGTAAAAACAAGGATGTAGTAATGCGTTTTGCTCCAAACCCAAGTGGTCCATTGCATATTGGACATGCAAGGGCAGCTATTCCAAATGGGGAATATGTTAAAAAATGTGGCGGAAAGTTCATATTGAGAATTGAGGATACAGATCCAAAACGTATTTACGAGCCTGCTTATGAATTAATCCAGGAAGATTTGAAATGGTTAGGAATCGAACCTGATGAAGTTTACTATCAAAGTGACCGTTTTGAAATCTATTACCAATATGCTGAAGAGCTAATTAAGCGTGGAGCAGCATACATGTGTACTTGTGATGGTGGAGAATTCAAAAAGCTTAAGGATAACTGTCAAGCTTGCCCATGTAGAGACAATACTGTAGAGGAAAACATGGAACTTTGGAAAAAGTTCCCTGAAATGGAAGCAGGTGAAGCAGTACTTAGAGTTAAAACTGATATAAATCATAAGAATCCGGCTATTCGTGATTGGGTAGCAATGAGAATTGTTGAAGAGGAACATCCAAGAATGGGCACTAAATACAGGGTTTATCCTATGATGAACTTCTCTGTATCTGTAGATGACCATTTGCTCGGCATGACCCACGTATTAAGAGGAAAAGACCACCTTGCAAACAGTGAAAAGCAAAAGTATCTTTACCAGCATATGGGTTGGGAAATTCCTGAATTTATCCATTACGGCAGATTGAAAATGGAAGACATTGCACTAAGTACCTCTAAGGCTATGGCTGGAATTGAAGACGGCACTTACAGTGGATGGGATGATCCTAGACTTGGAACCTTAAAGGCAATTGCTAGAAGAGGAATCCAACCTGAAACAATTACCCAATTGATGGTGGAGATAGGTATTAAAATGTCTGACTCTGCAATCAGCTGGAAAAAGATTTACGGTTTAAACAGAAATATCATTGAACAAAAGGTAAACAGGTACTTCTTTGTTCCAAATCCTGTCAAAATAGATATTGCTGATGTGCCTGAAGAAGATTTAGGATTAGCTATTGAAAGGCCATTGCACCCTGACTTTGAGGAAAGGGGAAACAGAACTCTTGTATTCAATAGTGAAGTTTATATCCCTCAAGCTGACTTAAGTGATGGAATCAGCCGTTTGATGGATGCAGTTAATGTTGAAATCAAGGATAATGATGTTGTTTTCCACAGCAAATCCTTTGAAGATGCAAGAGATGCAAAAGCAAGAATCATTCAATGGGTTCCAACTGATGCGATTAAGGCTAAAGTTGTTATGGATGATGCTTCTGTAACCGAAGGGCTTTGTGAAGTTGATTGCAAGGACTTGAAAGTTGGAGATATTGTTCAATTTGAAAGATTCGGTTTTGCAAGGCTTGATGAGATTAAAGATGATGAATTAATATTCTATTATGCTCATAAATAAGCATAATATTTATCTAATTAACTTATATGGAGGTTAATATGAAAAAAGTATTATTCTTAATGTTTTTCACTTTGATATTTCTGTCTATCACTGCAGTTTCAGCGGAAGATAGTGGAATTTTGATCAATGATAATAATTCAATTGGGCAAGCGTATGAAGTTCTAAGTGGAGAAGAGATGCTCAGTGTTGATTCAACAGATGACAGTAATAGTGGTGACTCTGTTGGTGGTGATGGTACTGATTCAACAGATGACAGTAATAGTGGTGACTCTGTTGGTGGTGATGGTACTGATTCTACTGGTGATGGTAGTGGTGACTCTAATGATGATGGTAATGAAGTTTTGGATGAAAAGGCAAATTCTACACTCACTGCATCAGATGTTAATGGATATGAATCATTTACAACCACAATAAGCATTATATTAACAGCAAATGGCACTGCATTATCTTCAAAACCTATTCAAATATTATTAAATGGTATTATATATGATAAGATCACTGATGCAAATGGTGTTGTTAAGTTAGATGTCAAATTAACTAAAGGTGTTTATTTAGCTGAAATACTTTATGATGGGGATGATTTGACAACAAATGCAAGCAAAACCTGTAAAGTGACTATAGAATCTCCTATTAAAACCAAATTAAAAATTGGTGACAAGTACATTAATTATCGTCAAGGTTCCAAGTGCTTGTTTTATGTAAAATTGCTTGATGCCAATGATAATGTTATCAAAAATAGGAAAGTGACATTTAAAGTTGCAGGCAAAACTTACACAGCCATAACAAATAAATATGGGAATGCTAAAATTTATTTAAATCTTAAAAAAGGAACATACACTGTAAAATATTACTATTATAAAAGCAATGCTCCTTATTTAGCGTCAAACGGTTATTTTAAGATTAAAGTCAAACCAAAAATAGCTAAAGGAAATGGTTATTGGTTATGGTCTTCAGATATGAAAAAGGTTAATCTTAAAACCCTTGCAAAAAAAGGAACCAAACACATTTTCCTTCACGTCAAAGCAATATCTGCACACGGTAAATCTGCAGTAATATCTTTTATTAAAAAAGCACATAAAAATGGCATTAAGGTTCATTTATGGATGCAGGTCTGTTATAAAGGGGGTAAATGGGTAAGGCCTATTGATGCGAATAACAAGATCAAATATTCCTTTTTAAATAAGAAGATCAAGGAAGCTAAGAAGTATGCGAAAATAAAAGGTGTTGATGGCATTCACTTTGATTATGTGCGTTTTGGAGGTAAAGCATATAAGTATGAAAACCCTAATCGTGCAATGAACTACTTCATGAAAAAGGCTTCAAATGAAATCCATAAGATTAAACCGAATTGCATTGTTTCCGCAGCCATTATGCCTGAACCAAGTAAGATGACCGAATATTATGGGCAAGATGTTTCAACAATAAGCAAATACTCTGATGTATTGTTGCCAATGGTTTATAAGGGAAACTATAAAAAAGATAGGCCATGGATTACATCTGTGACAAAAGCATTTGTTAAACAGTCTAATGGTGCTCAAGTTTGGACTGGTTTGCAAGCATATAAATCTGATTCCAATCCTAAAAAATTAAGTCATTCCACTCTTCTTAAAGATGCAAAAGCAGCTATGGAAGGTGGAGCAAAAGGAGTCGTATTATTTAGAATTGGTGTAAGCAGATATTTAAATTTTAAAAAGGTATAATCCTTTTTATTTTTCTTTTTTTATTTAATTTGATTCTATTTTTTTATTCTATTTTTTTATTTTTTTAATTTCATATTTTTTTATTTTTCTAATATTTTAAAAAATATCTAAAAAATATTCATAAATTTTAGGTATTGGGTCAAATAAATATAAATATGGTTATTTATACAGTATAATTATTGTTTAATGTAAAATTTCATAGATTTTTTTGAATTTTGATAGTTTTAGGTGTCTTTATGGTAGAAATTTCTGTTATTATTCCAGCATATAACGCTATTGATTATTTGGATGAGGCAATTAATTCCATAATTAATCAAAGTTTTAGGGATTTGGAGATTATTTGTGTTGATGATGGATCAACTGATAACACTTTGGAAGTCTTGCAGTCATATGCTTCTAAGGATAATCGTATTCAAGTTTACCATCAAGAAAATCAAGGTCCTGGAGGAGCTATAAATACAGGCCTCAGCAAAGCAAAAGGCAAATACATTTATGTTATGGATGCAGATGATATCCTTGATTTAAATGCACTTGATGATCTTTATAATATTATGGAAGAAAAAGACTTGGATTTTGTGATTTTTAAAGCAATTAACTATGATGAAGGCACTGGTAAATATTATGAACATGATTATTTCACAATGCCTAAATTACAGAAATGTGTAGGGGATTCTGTTTTCGATTGGAGAGATATAGGGGATAACATTTTTTACATATGTGTCACTTCATGGTCTAAACTATATAAGCACGAATTAATTAAGGAAAATAATATTCAAATGCCTTCAAATGTGATTTATGAGGATAATATTTTCTTTTGGCAAATACTATTCAATTCAAGCAAGATTTATTTTTATGATAAATTTCTTTATACTCGAAGAGTTCACTCATCTTCCATTATACATTCTCGTAATGAGAGAAGTGTGGATACTATTAAAATAACTGATTTAATAATTCAAACATTCATTGATTATGGTTATTTTGAAGAGTTTAAGGATTTTTTATACAATAGAAAAGTTAGTGCTGTTCATTCCAGATATAAATTAATTAATGAAGAGTTTAAGGAGTTCTTCTTCACTGAAATGAAAAAAGATTTTGAAAAAATTAGGGGTCATGAAAAATATGATGAATTTTATTCCAATTTATACACATGCAATAAAACAATATTTAACAATGTAATTGAATCAGAGACCCATGTGGAATATGATTTAAGAGAGGAACTTTCTAATCTAAATTCAGAGTATAATGACCTAAAAATGGAAGTCAATTCCTTAAAGAAAAAAAATAAGAAATTAGATGAAAAAGTCATGGATTTAAATAAGTTCAATAAGAGTTTGCTGTCCTCTAAAAGTTGGAAATTTACAAAACCATTTAGATCATTTAAGAATTTTTTAAGAAAATTAAAATAATTTTTTAAAAAAAGATAAAAAAGATAATAAATTTATTTAAGATTAATTCGGCTTTTTTTTATTAAATAAATTTATTTTTAAATTAAGGCTTATTATTGTATTATATTTAAAATAATTATAAACAGTTTAAAATAGAATTATAACTATTTAAACCGTTTAATTGATTAAATTATTTTAAAATCTTTTTGACTGTATTGGATTTGACCCAAATCTTTTTAGATCTGTATCTTACTCCAATGTAGCCTGGTTTAAGTCTCAAGATTTGACTTGAATAGCTTTCACCATTTATGTCAAAGATTACAATTTGACCTACTTTTAGTTCAAATAAGGTTCCATTGATGTAAACCTCTTCAACATCGGTTTTAGCCTTATGCATCATCAATCTTTTTTGACCTTCTTCTACAGGCTCTTTAGCAGGAGCAGCTTTTCTAGTGCGTTTGGATTTTGCTTTAGCTTCAGACCTTTTGCGGAGTTCTTCCTCGCTGATGCCTTTGGATCCCAAAATCTTTTTAGTGTTTTGTGCTCTGCGTTCTTTTTCTCTTTCTTTTGCTTCAATCTTCTTATAATCCTCTTTGGTGTAGACATTAGCATCTTTTTCGGAAGTTTCATCAGTGACATCATCAAAGGAATCAGACAATTCCTCATCTTCTGTTTTATTGTAGGATTCCTTATTGATTTCCTTATAGATTTTGTCCACATCTTCATTTGGCTGAGTGCTTGCTAAGTCTCTTTCTTCCTCGTGGATTGGAGTGATTGTAATTGTATCTCCGATATATTCAATTCCATCTCCTAAGTCTTGAGCATAGTCATCAGGAACTATATCATCTTTAGTTTCAACAATCACAGGTTCTTTAGGGACATTAGCCTTTCTGAAGTTTCTAATGGATTTGATTGCATTGTTAATCAATTCATTTCCGGTTGAGAGTCTTTCTTCTTCACCGGAATTGATTGTAACAAAGTCATTTTCAGGACTTTCATCCACTTCCACTTTTTCATCCTTATTCAAGAGGATATGCAAATCATCATAATAAACATCATCTGATCTTTGGGAATCTTCTTTTTCAACTTCTGCTTTAGCTTCCTCTTTAACTTTAGTTTCTATTGCAGTTTCTGCTTTAGTTTCCTCTTTAGCTTCAGATGCTTGCTTGATCTTTTCGATAGTAGATTCGATATTAGGAGTTTCAGCTTCTTCTTTCGCAGTTTCAGCTTCCTCTTTGATATCTGCTTCTTTTTTAGCTTCCGCTTTAGTGTCAGCTAATTTTTCTACATCTCCTTTAGCTTCTTCAATTCTCTTAATCAATTCAGCAGTATCTGCTTCAGCTTTTTTAACTATTTCATCTTTTGATTCCTCTTTGACAGATTCCTCTTCAATTTTTGCAGATTCTTTCATTTCTTCAATTGTTTCAGCTGGTTTTACAGATTTAACAACTTTGACACTGCCTTCACCATCTTCAACAACTAACTTTTTAGCTTCACTTGCAATGAATTCCTTTTGTTTTTCAGTCATTGGCACTTGACGAGCTTCAGGTTGTTTTTCTTCTTGTCTTGCACTGTTGATGGTTGCAGTGTGTTCAGGTTTAATAGGCTCTTGGAAAGATTTAACTTCCTCTTCCTTATTGATTTGAGTTTTCACTCTTTCAGGGGTTCTATTAACCTTTTTAGGGACAACCTTATTAGGTTTTTTAGTTCTTCTTGGTTGTTTTTTAGGTGCATCTTCCATAGATTTTGCTCTTTGCCTAAGTAAAGCAGTTGTTGAGCCCATTTCTCCATTTTCAACGTCATCAATAGTATTTGCGTATAATTGGGCTTCACTTAAATTAGCACGGGTTCTGTTTGGAGACCTTCTGACTCTTCTACGTTTCTCATCATCATAATCTGATCTAGTGCTATTGATGAATTCTTCTAGTTTTTCCTTGTCATTATCTTTTTCCTTTTCTCTATAGTATAATTTAACAATTATTATGGAAATTATCCCAATAACTGCTATGAGAATAAGCAATATTGCTGTCATTTCTTTCATTTTTTCTCACCGAATTAATCTTATTTAAATCTTTAAGCAAGTTCTATAAACATATGCATAACTATGCAATTAGTAAGTAGAATATAGAACAATATAAGTATAATATAGTAAAGTATAGATTATCTTATAGTATTATATGTATATCTTTTTTATTTTATTTATACATTAGTTTTCAACTAACTTTTGAGTAAAAATTTTTAGTGTGAATTTTAAAAAATTATTAAATTTTTTTATGAATTCATTTTAATAATAAACAATTTTAAATAATATATTTAATAAATATTTAAGTGTTAAATAGTTAGAAATTTAGTTAGAAATTATTAATTAAGTTAATTTTAGATATTTTAGATTTTTAAAGGGTATATTAATTATAATTTTGATGTTTTAGATTTATTAACTAACAATTTTAATTATTTAAATTTTAAATTATGTCTGAGGTATAAACATGGTTAAAATTAATGAAAACTATCTTTTATTGCAAAATAGTTATCTTTTTGTTGAAGTAAATAGACGTGCAGCTAAATATATGGAAGAAAATCCTGATAAGAATGTTATCAAAATGGGTATTGGAGATGTAACAAAACCATTAGTCCCTACTGTAATCAAAGCTTTTAAGGATGCAGTGGATGAAATGGCTGAAGCTGATTCATTCATGGGATATGGTCCTGAACAAGGATATGACTTTTTGGCTGAAGCTATCATTAAAAATGATTTCAATAAATGGGGAGTGGATTTAGACCTTGATGAGGTATTCATTTCAGACGGTGCAAAATGTGACACAGGTAACATCCAGGAAATATTTGCATTGGATAACGTTATTGCAGTGACTGACCCTGTTTATCCAGTATATGTTGACACTAATGTTATGGCTGGAAGATCCGGAAACATTAAGGATGATGGAATGTATGAAAATATCGTTTACCTTCCATGTACTGAAGAAAATAACTTCGTTCCTGAACTTCCTAGCGAACCAGTTGACTTGATTTATCTCTGTTTCCCAAACAATCCAACTGGAACCACTTTAACTAAAGAGGAATTGGCTAAATTCGTAGAGTATGCAAAGGAAAATGATGCGCTTATCCTTTTCGATGCTGCTTATGAAGTCTTCATCACTGAAGATGATGTGCCTCATACCATCTATGAAATCGAAGGTGCAAAAGAAGTGGCTATTGAATTCAGAAGCTTTTCAAAAACTGCAGGATTCACCGGTACACGTTGCGCTTACACTGTTGTTCCTAAAGACATCAAGATTAAAGATGCTGAAGACAATGAGCAATCTGTCAACGCTTTATGGAACAGAAGACAAACCACTAAATTCAATGGTGTTTCCTATCCTGTTCAAAAGGCTGCAGAAGCGGTTTACTCTGAAGAAGGTCAAAAGGAGATTATGGAAAACATTGAATATTACTTAGAAAATGCTAAGATCATTCGTGAAAGCTTATCCGATATTGGATTGAATGTTTATGGTGGAGTCAACTCCCCTTACATTTGGGTAAAGACTCCAAATGACATGGAATCCTGGGATTTCTTTGATTTGCTCTTGGAAGAAGCTAATATCGTTGGTACTCCAGGTTCCGGATTCGGTCCAAGCGGTGAAGGTTACTTAAGATTAACTGCATTCAACACTTTAGAAAACACTAAGGAAGCTATGAGCAGAATTTCTAAATTATCATTCTAGATTAAATCTGGAATAATTTAGATTTTTATCTTCTCATTTTTTTTATTTTTTACTTGTTTATTTTTAATTATAATTATTTTGGTGAAAAAAATGGAAGTTAATTCTTTTTTAATTGAAGAAAATGATGATTTACAAGATTTATTCTCTAAATATGGTGCTTTAGCATTGGAAAAACAGGAAATCTTATCTTCTATTGTTGGAAATGATGAACCTGAATTGGATATTGAAAAAGGAATTGTCAGATTTGGTGAAAAGGAATTCCCAATTCAATTGATTGGATTCTTGGACCCTGATGAGAATACCTGGTCTTGGGCATGGGATAACGATGATATAGGTTTTCCAGAAGACTTAATTGAAGAAGCTAAGGCAGTCAAGGAATTTGGTCAAGAGCAGAATGTTCCACAATTCTATGAAAATGTTTTTGCAGCAAACTTGGCTGAAGCTCATATATTGACTATGACAGTATCTTCCCTCTTTAGCAATGATGCATATTGTGCTGTTAATTATGGAGGCTTTGTATTCTTTGTAACCATTGAGTCTGATGAGATAGAGATTAGTGATGACATTGATTTATTTGCAAATATAATTAATGATTTCCATCGTAAATTTGAAGTGAATCATTTAAAGGCTTTAAGAGGTTATGCTGAAATTAAGGGTTATGAATACAAGTACAGAGATGAGTTTTGTGTTGTTAAAGTTGGAGACGACACTATAGTTGTCACTTTGACTGAAAGAAAAAACATTTATACCATTAAAATCATTAGAGCTTAATGATTTCTATTTTTTATTTTTCTACTTTTTTTTTTTAATTTGCTTATTATTTCTAAGTAAAGTCTATGGGTGTTATTATGGATAAGGAACTGGTTGATGAGATCAATTATGAAATTCAGCTATTGATCAAGAGCGGTTTTTATGGTGATGATGAGATATTGGAAATCATTGCTGATGAATTTATTGAAGAGGACATATCTGACGATTTGATTTCTAAACTCCTTTTGGAAAATAAGGAAAATCTTGAAGATTTGGAAGGAGATTCTGACGATTTCCTTAATTTGAAGAGTGCATTTTGCGATTTGACAAAGGAGAATATCATTTCCATCCATAATGCTGGCTATGACATTGAAGAGGGAATTCAGGATTCATTTGAGCTCTTTGTACATTTAAGGAATATTAAATTCAATCCTATTGGATTCTGTTTCTATACCTTTGAAGATATTGAAAATGTGATAGAGGATAATTCATTGAACATAGCTTTCGGTGATTTTGAATATGATGAAGAGAAAGGTTTGGAAATTGCTAAAAAGATTGTTAAAACCTTGAAGGGCTATGGTTTTGAAATCAATTGGGGGCAGTCCGTAGATGAGATAATTGAAATAGAGAATTTCAATTGGAAAAAGCGATATGATGGAAAGGATTATTCCATGGATGGGGCCCTTGAAGATTTTATTAGATTAAGCAGTGAAGAAAATGAACAATAGATCAAAAGAGATTATTGAAGATGCCATTTCACAGGGAAAGTGGACTTGGCTGGAAATAGATGTCAATTCAAATTCACTTTATCTCGAATTTGAAAATCTCAAATTGTCCTCAAGGCCTATTTTAGACAATTCATATAGGGGAGAATTAGCTATTCGATTTGGCCAGAACATTTATTTTGCAGTCTTTTTTAATGAAAAGAAAAATCTAGATTTCTTAAGATTCGATGAGGATTATCTGAATCAATTGTTGAATTCCAATGAATATCTCTCTTTAAGATATCCCTATTTCTATCAGGAATTTTCAAAAAAGGTTATTGAATTCAAATTCCAGAATCATGATTATTTAAGTGAAATTGAAGAAAAATACAAGTTTAAGAAGGTTTTGGAAGATAAAAGAAGTGAGAATGGGAATAATGATTTTCTACTGTCATTTGAATGTGAAGAGATAGCTATTGCAGTAGGTGGAGACTTTATAAATTTCTTCAATGACTTTGAAGCATTGGATGATGATGAGATCAAAAGGGTTTCAAATACTTGGATGATGTATTATTTGGATTATTGGAATAAGAAAGGAACAGATAAGGAGTATGATGAAGACCCTCGTTGTGAGGAGTTTCCTTTAGAGTAAGCGTTTTGGTGAATTTATGGAACAATTGGAAAAAGGGTATAATTATTTGGAAGAAAATAGCTATTTCTTTGGAGAAGTGCCAAATAAGCGTGCAGTTAAGGTAGCGGACTATAAGTTCTTCTGGGACGCTACTGATGAACTGACCCCTTTTGGATGTGAAGAGGCATACATTGCATTTTGCGAAATATCTGAATGGTTAAATGAAAATCCAAAAACTCCAATAATTGAATGTTTCATATGGATTCTAGAATCCTGGGATTTGGAATTGGAGGATTTCAATGATGAGATTATTGAAAGTGAAAACATATTGAAAATCATCCAGGATTTGGATTTTTATGATGAATTGATGACTTTGGACTATACTATCATCGCTACTGGCTTTGGACAATTGATTCTTCATGGAAAGATTGATGAGGATGTAAAAAACATTATTCAATTATCCATATTGCGTCAAATGAACTCCCATGTATTGGATGCATTTTTAGGAAGCAATGAGCAATTCAAATACGAGAGATACTTATATCTTCAAAAGCTTTTGGAAATATTGGAAGATGCTTAATATCTTTTTAGTTTTTATTCATTATTCTTATTTTTCTAGCATTTTGTATATTTTTCAAGCTATTTTTTCAATATTATTCAGTCATGATAATATTTATAAATGTTGAAAAATAAAATATATATGGTCAATGAACTATTTATTTTAATTTTAATAGTTTAAAATGAACTTTTCTATTAAACTATATTTAACTATACTTAAGACTACTAAGACTATAAAAACTGATAAAAACTAATGAAATTAATTAAAATTAATTAAACTAACTAAAAATATATTTAAAGGAGATTTTAAATGACTTGTAGTATACTAGTTGGTGGAGCTTGGGGAGATGAAGGTAAAGGAAAGTGCATCACCTACCTTTGTGATAATGATAAGCCAAGCATTATTGCTCGTGCAGGAGTCGGACCAAATGCAGGGCATTCTGTTGAATTCAATGGCGAAAAATATGGCTTAAGATTAACTCCATCTGGTTTTGTTCATAAAGATGCTAAACTCATGATTGGTGCAGGAGTTTTAGTAAATCCAGATGTATTATTTAAGGAATTTGAAGACTTAAAGAAATATGATGTAAAGGGAAGAATGTCTGTAGACCCTAGATGTGCTATCATTACTGAAGAACACATGGCTAGAGATAAGAAT
>Ga0256407_10011933_pt1 | contig 11923 bp, 9 predicted proteins | sample RumenRJG_04DNA_FD_193489 | JGI IMG/M metagenome (GOLD analysis project Ga0256407, IMG submission 193489) | Bovine rumen microbial communities from Lethbridge, Alberta, Canada - RJG_04 | ecosystem: Host-associated > Mammals > Digestive system > Stomach > Rumen | place: Canada: Alberta | collected... | reverse complement strand
AACGAAAAGCGAAACCCTCGACAGCGTCAAAGTCCGGCAAACGACGCTCCAATTCGCGAGCTTCTGTACGTCGTCAAAAAAGACATAACATGTTTGCCGGGCCTTGCGGCGTCTCCAATGAACCGCAATATAGCTGGAAATACTTTTTACGTCCCGGCATTCTTCAGCAATCGCAGGGTCGGCAAAGTCTATATAAATGATCTTTTTCCCCTGCGCTTCCAATTCGTCTCGTATTTGCCTCATGAGGACAGATTTTCCCGTCTGTCTTATGCCCGTGATGAGCTTTATACTGTCGTTATCATAAAGAGGACGAACCCGCTCTATATAGCGTTTTCTCTGCAACACAACACATCCCTCCCCAAAATATTCTACTGAAAATTTTTTACAAGTGCAAATAAAATTTTCAGTATGATGAAAATTTTATACAAACGCTGCAAAAATTTTCAGTTGAAAAAAATCATGAAATCATGAGAAAGCGCCTATGCTGCGCGGCTTCGAAACGAACTGAACGTTTTGATATATCCAATTAACTTCATAATTCGTCATGCATAAAAATAACTGCCGCGGGAAGAAATCCTCTTCCTGCGGCAGTTCTCAAACATCTCGGATTCGATTTTCCTTCAGGAGGTCCGTCTTGTCCGTCCTGTTCTCTCGTAATACCGATGCTTGTCCTTATACATTTCCGCGTCGGCGCGGGCCTGCAGCTGCTTGAAGTCCCCGTCGAACCGCTCGGCAAATCCCATGCCCAGCGACATGCTTGCGCCGGCACGCTCCAAAAGGGCGCGGACCCTTTCGACGCCCTTTATCATCTCATCCTCGTAGCAGTCCTCCAGGACGACGAAAAATTCGTCCCCGCCGATCCGGTAGGTTCTTTCCCTGCCAAATACTTCCGCCAGCGCGTTTGCCGCGTCGGTGATCAGCTTGTCCCCCGCGGCGTGGCCGAAATTATCATTGACAAATTTCAGACCGTTCACGTCTCCGGCGATAATGCCCAGCGGCTTTCCTTTCACCAGGGAACCCGAACGCACCTGCTCGAACGCATTGCGGTTCTGCACCGAGGTGAGCCGGTCCATGAACGACTGCCGCTCCAACAGGACGAGCTCGTTCTTCTCCCAGTAAACGCAGTTCCGTTTGGAATTGAACCCGTTGTAGATGGAGATCATCATTTCGCGGCAAGTGTTATAGCCGCAGGCCGAGCAGTTGGTCTCCCGGCTTTCCGGCGTGTCCTTGTGCATGGAGCGGAAAATCTCGTCGGCTTCTTCCTCGCTGGGCAGGTGAATCTCACATTCGTTGCTTTGGTCCACGAAATCGCAGAGATACGATTCCAGCTTCAGATGCGCGAACTGCTTTTCCAGATTGCGGAACCGGCCCGACGGGAAGAGAGCGGCGTTCCAGGGGGAAGTCATGTCCTGGCTCTTGCTGGCCGTGCGAATCCGGTTGATCTCCATCAGGCCGTTCTCATGCTTTTCAAAATCGTCAGGGGTGCGCGCCGTCCCCTCGATGCAGCCCTCATGGCAGTTCAAAGCGTCGATCAGCGCGAAATCATGATTGAAGGTGCGGAACTTCTCCCGGTTTTCCCGGAACCATCGGAACAGATATTTCTTGCCGGAGATGACGCGCACCGGCGTATCGTCGCCGATGAACCACCGGATGTTGTCCGCCAGGCCGCCCGGCGCGGGATAATACGAGCCCAGCCCGTACTCGATCTCGTCCTTCACGTCCGGCCCGGAAATATCGTTTTTCTGCGCGTATTCGATCAGCTTCGGGAACGTCAGGTTGTACTGCACAAGCTCTGGGTACCGGTCCATCTCCAGCCGCTTTCCGATGCAGGGGCCGATGAAAGCGAATTTGTCGGTGACGCCGAGAACCTCCCGGCAATATTTCGCCGCGCACATCATCGGGCTGAGGACGGGCATCAGGACGTCAATCAGCTCCGGCACGCAGTGCTCCACATAGGACACGACCACGGGACAGGTGGTGGAGATGCGGCCCCCGTAGCCCCGCTCGTGCATCAGCTTCAGATAGGCCCAGGTGCAGATGTCGGCGCCGAAGGAAACCGGGATGATGCGCTTTACTCCCCTGGCCTTCAGCCCGCCCAGGATTTTCGAGAACGAACGGGGATACCGCGCCTCGAAGGACGGCGCGATCAAGAGGGAGATCGACTCCCCTTTTGCAAGATCGGCGAAAAACGCCTCCGTATCGTCGTTGAAGCCCCTTGCGCCTCGTTCGCAAACGTCGATGCAGGCGCCGCAGACCATGCACCTGTCAAAATTGATATGTATGACCGAACGGCCGCCGGACATTTTCGACACGCTGGCGCCGGGTGAATTGCAGATACGCACGCATTTGTTGCAGGCTATACATTTATCGTTGGTGTAAATCAATTTTTCAGACACGTTACCGTCACCTCCGGCAGTTCCTTCACCGCCCGCTCTTCGCGGTTGCCGTCGGCGCTGCGTTCCTCGCAGCCGGCGTCAGCCATGTTCTTCTCCTATGACCCGTTCTTCTATGCCGTCACGGCAATTCGTCCGCCGACTCATAAATCGTGACGAACATATCCATGCGCGACTCGGCCAGCACGATCTTCACCATGCCCGCCGGAGCCACCAGCGCAAACTCCTTGCCTTCGGCCTTCGCCAGCTTCGTCAGTCGGAGCAGCACACGGATGCCCGCGCTGGAAAGATATTCGAGCCCGCTCATGTCGACGGCCATCTTCTTCGTCGCCGCGAAAACCGCCTCCGCTTTCTCTCCCGCCTCCTGCGCCGTCATCCGATCCAGCCGTCCCTTGACCGCCCAAATCGTCCAGCCGTTCTTCTCCTCCGTCTGGAATACAATCATATTTTCTGCCATTTCGGTTCCTCCTAAACATGGATTTGCGTCCTTCTGTATCAGCCAATCATTGCGCCGCCGTTACCCGGCGGAACTTGTCCCGTTTTCTACGGACGGGACTCCTGCTGCGGCTTCCCCGCAATGAGCGTGCTCGTGATATTGCTCATCACGTTGCCGGTGGTGCTGATCATGCTCACAACCGGGTCGATGCACAGGAACACCGTTACCGCCCCCATGGGGATGCCGACGGCCGCGAACACCGAGGAAAGACCGATGAGCACCGCCCCGGGACAACCCGGCAGCGTAAAGGAAACGATGAACAGCGAGACGAACATCGACAACAGGGTATCTGCGTCCAGCGCGATGCCGCAGGTTCGGGCCATCAGCACCGTAACGATGGCGATGTAGAAGCCCGTACTGTTCATATTGAACTGGATGCCTACGGGCAGCGTGAACATGGCAAGTTTCCGGTTGACGCCGAGCTTTTCCGCACAAAAGGCTATGGTTTGCGGCAGGCAGGCGTTGGAGCTGTTCAACGCAAAGGGAACGGGCGCGAAGCCTGCAAGCTGCCGCAGGAACGGGAGAATGGACGCCCCGCCGAAAGCCGCGGCGAACGCCGCGCAGACGAGGAACACGAGCGCCAGCCCGGCGACGGCGCCCAGCAGGACCTTCCCCAACGGGAACAACGCGTCCAGCCCGGTGGAAATCATCAGATGCGCCATGGAAGCAAACACCAGCAGCGGAATGAACCGCACGACGACGTTGATCATGTCCATGCACAGGCGATTCAAGAACTCGATGGCTTCCTTTGCCGGCATGGCCCGGTCTCCGGCCCGGTTAATCATGACGCCGAAGAAGCAGGCTAAAAACAGCACCTGCAGGATGTTGCCGCCCACAAACGGCGTCAGCAGGCTTTTGGGAATAACGCCGACGATCGTGTCCCGCAGCGAAAACTCCGCCGCCGTTCCGCCTGCCGGAACGCTGGCGAGAAGCTCCGGCGACGCATGAGGGAAGAAAACCACGCCCGCCGCGATGCCGATGACAGTAGTAGCCAGCAGCTTCACCAGGGATACCCCCACGAGCTTCCCGCCGATCCGTCCCACATCCTCGGCGTCCGAGATGCCGGTGATGCCGGACAGCACCGCGAAAAAGACCATCGGCGCCACCATCATCAGGAGAGCGTTCATGAACATCTCCTGCATCGAACCGAAAATCATAGCGTCTATCCAGCGAACTGCCGCTTCGTTCAGGCACGCCTTCATCGACAGTCCGCAAAGGACGCCCAGCGCAAGGGACGCGAATACCATGCCCGTCTGTTTGCCTCCGGGGGCGCGCACCTTGACGAAAATGATGTTGTTCCCGTCTTTCCTTGCGTAGCTGACTCTGTCCTTGTACGCGAGCAGGAGGACAAGACCGACATCTTCTTCCGACTCATCGTCCCGCAGTCTTTTCACCGTCTCCAGCGGATTGAACGCCTCCCCTTTCGAGGAAAGCCGGAAACTGACGCCGCCCCAGCGCTGCCGGACGCAAAGCTCGGCGGTAAATTCCTCCGCGGACGCGCAGGCGCCTTCCATCCGCGTGAAGCACTCCTCAAAGAGAAGCTGCGCCGTAAGCCGCTCCTCCTCCGTCGCCTTTGTTTTTGACAGTTCCCCGTCCAGCCACTTCACGGCCTCGCCGTAATTCTCCCCGGTCGCCCGGAATATATGATTCATTACGTTTCCCTCGTTTCACATCTCTGGTTATGTCACTGCCTTGCTCTTTTCCGGATACGCCGCAATCCACAGCTGTGCCCACAGCGACATCGGCGCGTCATGCCTCCCTCGTTTTCGCCCCCATCTGCTTCAGTTCCTTCTTTCGCTCATACATCATCCGATCCGCCCGTTCAAAGACGTCGTGCAGCCGCTCGTCGTTCGGCTCCAATGCGGAATATCCCATCGAGATGACGACGCCGTCCGTCGCGATATTGGCCTCTACGATTTCATTCAGCGAGCGTATGTTCTCTTCCCGTGTGTCATAGCCCTTCTCCTGAAGAAGGACGACAAACTCGTCCCCGCCAGTCCTGTATACGGTGCCGTGAACGAAGTATTCGCAAAGCAGGGCGCTGGCGTCTTTGATCAGCTTGTCCCCGGCGGCATGCCCCTTCGTATCATTGACCACCTTGAGGCCGTTGATGTCGCATGCCACGACGGCCAGCTTCTCAATCTCCCTTCCCATGATCTTTCGGTTGAGAGCCGCCTCATCCTCGGAATAGGCGTGCTTGTTTCTGACGCCCGTCAGGGAATCCGTATTGGCCAGAGACTCGAAAGCTCTGCTGTTTTCCATTTCCGCTTCCAGCTTCATTCTGGAAATTTTCCAAAGCCGCCAAAGGAGAATTGCCGCGAACAGCAGCATGGAACCCAGCGTCACCCCAATTTGGAGATTGCTGATTTCAAGATGTTTTTCACTGATGCCCCGGATCTGATCGTTGATGATGCTCTCGCGGATCAGGATGACCATCATCCATCCGGCATCCGGAATGGGGACATAAAAGAGAGTTTCCTCCGCCCCGTTGAAAGCAAATGTCAGGCCGCCGTATGCTTCATCGTCAAAATCTCTGCACATTTTTTCCCATTCCGGCTTGGGCAGAATATCTTTTGTAGCTTCGAGAATATTCTGTCCGGAAACGATCGAGCCTAAGCTCGTATTGGAAAGATTCACGCCGCTCCTGTCATAGAGGCCGAAATAAGTCCTGCCCGGGTCGTCGAACGCCAGCAGGCTGGCTATGTCCTCAATGTCAATCTGGACAAAGCACGCCTTGAAAGGCTTTCCCAAAAGGACGAGACCATCCGTGGGGATAACCAGGCAGAGCTGTTTGGAGGAACCATAGAGGTAGACCGTGCTGATCTCCCGTTTGTTCAATTTGTCCGCAGTCAGGAACGCGTGCCGGCTGCCGCCGGTATATGTAGTATATTGGGTATAGACGACGTTGTCCTCGTCTACAAGCGCAAACCGCTTGAGGGAGAGCAGCGTCTTGATCTTTCCGATCATAGCCCGCAGCGTCTCTTGTGAGTCTATGTTTTCCTCGGCAATAATGGGCAATAACTTTTCCATATGCTCGAAATTATTATTGATGAGGTTCGTGATGATCCTCGCGCGGCGATCGGCCATCGCTTTGAGGTAAAAATGACTCACCGCGGTCACTGCTTCGTCCGTTTCCGAGGCTGTCTCGTTCGACGCCCACAGCGTGGTGCCGATCACGATGGCCATGACAAGCAGGCCGCCTATGACCGCAGTCAGGATAAATTTTTTGTCTGAAATATGCTTATCCTTCATCATAATACGTCACCGTAAAGCAAAGAGAGCATCAAAGCGGCGTCCTGTTGACGGATGATGGTGGTCGGTTCATCCCTTTTCTCCGGGAACATCTCGCCGGGCAGGTTGCCGTCGGCGATTTTTACCGCAGTCTGCAATGTTTCAAATCCGATGGAATAGCAATCCTGCACGCCAAGGCAATAAATCACGCCGTCGTCCAAATAGTGCAGCGCTTCCTGATCGTGGTCCATACCTACGATGACGACGTCACTCCCTGTTTCAACGACGGCTCTGGCGGCGCCGACAGGATTGCTCATATTGCAGCAGACGATACCGGCGAGATTCGGATGCTCCCGTAAAATCTTCAGCGCAAGCTCATGAGCTATCTCAACGGAGTCCATATCGTACTCAATCGCCGCGATTTTCATATTGCCATACTTGGCGATCGTATCCATGGCGCCTTTCGCACGATCTTCGTGACAGGGCGCGCCTTTGCTCCCTACGAGGATCGCAACCTCCCCCTTATAATTCAGCTTCTTGCAAAGCGCCTCCGTCAAATCCGCGCCGTCTTTATAATTGTGCGTATTCCCGACATAGGCGATACGTTTACACCCCTTGGCGCCGTCAGAGCTTGAAAAAGTCATTACCTTACATCCGGAATCCACCATCTCGTCAATAATCGGAGAGATGATTGCTTCATCCGCGACGTCCACGCCGATGACGTCATAGCCGCCCTGCTGCGCCCCAAGCAGCCGCTCCGTCTGGTCCGCGGCTGAGGCTGCATTTGGCGCCATATATTCGTAAGTGACGATTATTCCCTGTTTCAGATACTGACGCTGGGCGTCCTCCATGCCCAAAGCCACCGCATCCCACCACGGATGAACGATCTTATAGGTGAAGTAAAAATTGTAATGGTCTTTCTTCGGTTGATACGAATCCAGCGCGTGTTCAAAATTTACAGCGCCCTGCACATCCTTTTCCCGCCGCGCCGCGGAAAACGACTCGGCCCCGGATTCCTTCTCCGATGTATCCGCGCCGGAACCGGCTGTCGAATAGGATGCCGGGTAAATCAAAAAAGCAGCAGCAGCAGCCGATGCAGCCGCCAAAAACATCTTTCTCACATCAAATGCCATGATCCGATTCCCTTTCGTCATCCATTCCCTGTCGTTTCGCCTTTATTACAGCGGCAATTCGTCCGCCGACGCATAAATCGTGACGAACATATCCATGCGCGACTCGGCCAGCACGACCTTCACCATCCCCGCCGGAGCCACAAACGCAAACTCCTTGCCGTCGGCCTTCGCCTGCTTCGTCAGTTTCAGCAGCACACGGATACCCGCGCTGGAAAGATACTCAAGCCCGCTCATGTCGACGGCAAGTTTTTGCGCTGCCGAAAAAATGTTGTCCGCCTTCTCTCCCGCCTCCTGCGCCGTCAATCGATCCAACCGCCCTTTGACAGCCCAAAGGGTCCATCCGTTCTTCTCGCTCGTCTGAAATGCAATCGTTTCTTCAGCCATGCCCGGTTCCTCCAAAATATATCAGATTCCCTTATATATCAGCCCCAGCATCGTTACGTCGTCAGAGGGCTCAGCGCCGTTTGCGTGGGCGTCCACCGCACCGCGCACCGCCGCTAAGATTTCCTCCGCCGTTTTTTCCGTCGGCTGTGCCGACAGCGCTGCATGCAGCCGTTCCCCGGTGAAAATCTCCCGTTTTTCGTTCATGGCCTCGGTCACGCCGTCGGTGTAAAGGAACAGCATATCGCCGGGGGAAAGCGTCAGCCGCTCCACAGGGAAATGCAGCCCTTCCATAACGCCGAGCATCGGACTTTGCGCCGTCGGCAAAAAGTCAACCGTTCCGTTCCTGCGAGCCAGCGGCGGATTGTGCCCCGCGTTCACATAGACGAATTCGCCCGTCCCAACGTCCAGCACGCCCGTGAACACCGTCACGAACATGCCCTCGTCGTTGGCCTCCGAAAGGCGGTCATTGGTCCGTGCTACAACCTCCGACAGCTGTTCCACTGTGCCGAGAAGCAGCGCACAGTCTTTCAAAAGCGTCTTCGCGGCCACCATGAATAGCGCCGCAGGCATGCCCTTGTCCGAGACGTCCGCCACCGTGACCATCAAATGATTCTCGTCGAGGAAATAATAATCGTAAAAATCGCCGCCGACCTCTTTCGCAGGTTCCATGGACGCGAAAAGATCGAACTCGCTCCGCGCCGGGAGCTTTTTCGGCAGGATGCCCGCCTGTATGCGCGCCGCCACTGAAAGCTCCGTTTCGATACGCTCGTTCTCCGCCGTCGTTTTTGCAAGGTTTTCGATATACGATTTCAGCTCGTCTGTCATCTGGTTGAAACTGTCGGCGAGCGTCTCGATCTCGTCGCCCGTCCTGACGTCGAGCTTCTTGTCGAGATTTCCCCCCGAGATTTCTCGCACGCCCGCCGTCAGCGCAAGGATGGGCTGCACGAAACGATCCGACACTTTTCGGCTCACGAAAAAGAGCGCCGCCAAGAGCGCCAGGAGCAGCGCCGCCGTCCGCAGGAGATTATCCCAGAAAAAATCGCGCAGGGACGAGGAAAAAGCCTCCGCCTGGGAAAGCAGATACGACTTCGCGTCCCGTGCCGGCTGCACGACCACATCCCTCTCGATCAGCGTTCCGAAGCTCCAGCCGACGTCAGGAATCGGCGCGTAGGCAAGATAATAATCCCTGCCCCCCAGCGTGATCCGCGCCACGTCGGACAGTCCCCGGGTCATGCACGCCGCTTCCAGCGCAAGGGACGTCTCCCCATACTTTTGAAAATCCTTCGGCGTCGCGGAAGCGGCCAGCAGTCCTTCCTTTTCCGAGGAAAGAATAACCTCGCCTTTTTCGTTCAGGATAAAATTGACGCCCCTGTCCCCGATCGTATTGATCGAAATCTGCCGATACAGGGTGGCGATATTGTTGGAGATGCCGGCCATACCCGCGAAGCCGTTTTCGTCGTAATAAGGCGCGACGCAGGAAATGCAGGGATACCCCTCCACCCCGACATAAACGTCTGTGAATACGGACCTCCCGGTCGCCTTGATTTCCTGATACCAAGGGCGTTCTCTCGGATCGAAGGACGGCGAGTACCAGGTATCAAAAAACTCTACGAACTCCTTCCCTTCCGCCATGACGTCCGCGCTGATGACATATCCGAGCTCCGAGGCGTAGAAGCAAGTCATCTCGTAGCCATCGTCATAGCTCTGTGTCCAAAGCGCCAGATTATCCGCCGCGTTGGCCGCGATCTGCGCTTCCGGCAGGACGTCCGCAATCCCGCCGCTTTCGCGAAGCGCCGGGATGAAAAAAAGATAAGGTTCCTTGGATCTTATGGGAACTTCTCCGCCCAACGGCAGCTCACGCGGCAGATAAAGCTCCCGACGGGTCAAGATCTGCGTCATCGTCTTAGCAAGAAGATTCGCATCTTCCCGAAGCCGCCCTATCTCGTTATTGACGCCGCGAGCCTTTTCTTCCGCCATGAGGGCGAACCGCTTTTTGGCCTGCTCGTCAGTAATCTCCTCCGCGAACGCGGAGGCGGAAGTCCCCATTTCCCGGCCGCTTTCGATGGCATGCTCCTGCACATCGTACATTCCCAGGAAAGAAACCGCCTCAAAAGCAGCAAAGCACGCAAGCCCCGTCAAAAGCATCAGGAAAAAAATGCGCCGCTCGATGCCCATCCTGCCGTTCAAATGAAATCCTCCCGTCTTGACTCCCGCGATTTATCTCATTATATCACAAGCATGCCTGTTCCCGCTAACCGTTATAACAGAGCCTGCCCTCGGGCGCGGTTTTCTTGACGGAAACCGCGGAAAAGCCTATAATACGATGCAGAGGAAAAAATGGGGACACCAACTTACAGGAGGAATTCACTATGAAAAAATTCCGTTTTGCCGGACTTTTTATCGCGGCTTTCGTTTTGACGCTTGCCATCGCTTCCGTGGCATTTGCCGGCCGGTGCGGCTCGCAGGATTTCATGTTGGAAAACGGCACGGGCCGCGTCATTACTGAGATTTACCTCAGCCCCACCAGCACCAAAGAATGGATTTACCAGGACGAGCTTGGAAAGAACCAGGTTCTGTATCCCGGCCAGGAACTTTTCCTTGGCTTCGACCCGAAAGACAACGTGCAGTATTGGGACATCATGGTCGTTTATGAGGACGGCTCTTACGACTACTGGTACACCCTTGACCTCTTCCGCATTTATCGCATCACGATTCGTCCGAATGGCTTCGCATCCATCGAGGCGGCGTAAATTCGTATACTTGAACCCCATTTTTTCAAAAAAGCGCTTCCCGTTCACGGGAAGCGCTTTTTCTGTGGCATTTTAAAAAGTCACCGTATATCCGGCAAAATTTGCTTCATCATTTTCGTCACCCTGTCGTACCACCCTTGCCGGAAGAAAGCACAGGCGTCCTCGTCCCTGGCGAGGAGATCGACTTCCGGGCCGCCCACGGATGCCACACGGCCCCGGCAGCCGCCCGCGCAGCGGTTCCTGTATGCGCAGACCGCGCAGCCCGGATTATGAGCGAAATAGTCCCGCAGCCGCGTGTCGATAAAGCCCATATAATATGAATCACGGAGCGCGTCAGCCAATGACGTCTCGCGGATATTCGGGAAATGGCACCGTCCGCCCTCCGCGCTGCCCATCGGGATACAGGGGACCATAGCGCCCTCGGCAGTGATATACATATAGTTTCGCGCGTGACCGCACAGGCAGTAATCGCCGCAGTCCTCGCCCTCTTCGTTTTTCACGAAGGGAATCTCGAAGCCGTCCGTGCCGTCGCTGCAGAAAAAGCCCGACAGCATCAGCGAGAGCGGTGCGCCGTCCTCATAAAACTGCGGAATATAGTCAAGATACGTTTGGAATTCCTCGTCGCGGGTAATCGAGTAGTCGGCGATGCCCAGCGCCTCGCCTTCCATGCTCAGCCGGTTCACCTTCAGCGTCTGGCAGCCCAGCTCGCCGAGGAGCTTCACGCTCTCCCGCAGTGCCGACAGGTTCCCTTTGTGCAGGCAGTATTCCGCTCCCGTGGGAAAGCCTCGCTCTTTGCACAGCGAAAAGGCGCGGAGCACCGCCTGTTCCGCGCCGGGGACGCCCCGCAGCCAGTCATGGCAGCCCACGCCGTCGAAGCTCATGTTGAACTCCGGCCTGAGCCCCCGTCGCTCGAACTCGTCCAGGGTTTTCTCGTTCACCAAAAGCCCGTTGGACATGACGGTGACGATCAGGATATCGGCGTCGATCAGCGCATCCACGATGGCGAAGAAATCCCGCCGCAGGAGCGCCTCGCCCCCCGTCAGCGAAACGGTGCGGACGCCCGCCGCCTCCATCTGCCGGACGACGTCGAGGCAATCGGAGAGCGTCGGCTCGTTTACCTTTCCGGATGGCGGGCGCAAAAGCGGCGCTTCCTGCGCCTGCGCCCGCACTAGCGCTTCCGTGCGCGTCGGCTGGCGCAAAGTTGGCGCTTCCTGCGCCTGCGCCCGCACTAGCGCTTCCGTGCGCGTCGGCGCCGACATATAACAATGGCGGCAGCGGCAGTTGCAGTTGCCGGTGATCGCCCAATGGACGGAGTAAAGGAAACGGTTCGGATAAGCGCGGTACTTCTGTGCGTCCGAAAGGGGGGCCGGCACTTCGCTTTTCTCCAGGATTCCCGCCTCGCAAAGCTCGGCGAGCATCTTCCGTTCCTCCGCGGAAAAGAGTACGCTCCCCACAGGCAGGGAGCCGCAAGCCTTTTGCAGTGCGCGATAAACGGCAGGGGGCAGGAAGTCCACGTCCCCCGAAAGGCGACGCACG
>Ga0256407_10011931_pt1 | contig 11924 bp, 9 predicted proteins | sample RumenRJG_04DNA_FD_193489 | JGI IMG/M metagenome (GOLD analysis project Ga0256407, IMG submission 193489) | Bovine rumen microbial communities from Lethbridge, Alberta, Canada - RJG_04 | ecosystem: Host-associated > Mammals > Digestive system > Stomach > Rumen | place: Canada: Alberta | collected... | reverse complement strand
CAATGATGCCGCAACAGCCACTCCCACAGCAAAACATTATTCAATCACAACCAGTTCAGCAACCAATAGATCAATCTTCACCATCTTCACCAGTTACTCAGGAACAATTACAGATAGTGAAAGAGCAAATCATGATGGAAGCCGAACAGAAATTCGGATTACATTAATCCAACCAATCCAAATAATAAACAACATCAACATCAAAAAATATTTCCCGGGGGCATTACACCCCCGAGATTTATTTTTTATAAAGAATTGATTACAGAATCCACATCGAATACCACATTCTGTCCGGATACATCCGGTGCAGGTGCAATTAATGTTTCGAGTTCTTCTTTTGCAACGAGCATGAAACTTTTGTATGTTGACGGGTCATTCTTGAAGTCTTCATAGATCTTTCTCCATGTAAAACGTTCTGAGATAGTTTCACCATTCTTATCGAGTACCTTATATCCTGCTTTATTACCTTTTAAACGACCACGTTCATTCAAGAACAATACCAATGATCTTAAGTTGTCAACCGATCCATGTGTCTTATCAATTACCAAACGATATCCACGTCCAGTTTTCACATTACCCGATACGTTAGTAGAAGACTTTGTTGGTTCAAACAATACAGTGTTTCCTTCAAAGCCATCGGTATCCATAAAGTAACGAGAGTCCGCAGAGGATTCTCCCGTAAAGGTAGCCAATAATGATGAATTGTATTCTACCGATTTACCACCAGCAACCTTTACATCAACCGATCCATACTGGAACTGTTTCTTCGGTCCACCCATTGGTGATGTTGCCGGATTAGAATTCTGATGAGAGATCTGGATCATTATGATGTTTGCTTCTTCCATCATTGGAATAATATCCTGGAACATACCACGTATAGTTTTAGCATTTATCATACCATATGTATTATTATGTAACTCACCTACACCATCCATCATTTTCTTATTATCGATATCATATTCTTTCGATAATACCGATGATAATGAATCAAGGAATACCACAGTAGGTGGCATCATCATTAATGGTTTATTGGCACCATCCTTAACACCCGTATCAGTCAATAACAAGTCACGATACTTCAGTTTGTTCATCCAGATCTTAGTAATCTGCTCTTCAATACCATCAAAGCCAATACTACCTTTCTGGATTGCATATCGAGGTGGATCACCAGTAAACCAATCATATGGTAACTTAGTCAATGTTTGCACTCTCTGTACAATCAATCTACCCTCGGCATCCAAGTGTAGTATATTACCTTCATTGCCCTGTGCAATATTACTACACATGATGATACCTATTGTACTCTTATATGACTGCGTAGGTCCAGTAATAGTATTCAATGTACCAGCCTGTATACCCAAACACAGTCTCTTATCAACAACTTCACCATTTTCATTACGTATTAATACTTCATATCCATTAGCATAATCTATTAATGGAATACCTGTCCTATACGAATAATCCGCAAAGTTATTTTTTCGGAATACGGGTTTACCATCTCCTCCATTAATTATAGAGACTAGATCTAAGTTCTTCATCTCTTCCTTCAAAACTGAAGCTTTTTTCTCTGCCATTTCTATTTCCTCCATTTTCAGTTAATTCCGGAACTAAAATCTTTTCATATAAAAGATCTATTAATTCTCGAGTTTTAGGATGACGAATACATTGTCTAAATAAATTAACTTGATTTACTGAAACTTTATCAGGTTTCTTAAGCGGATGCATAATATCATTTTTATTTTTAGATGATAAGTGTATAAATAATATCCATTCATTAGTTAATTGAATATCGATATATATTTCATATTTATCTTTTTCTGAATATAATGCTGCTTCAAAAAGTTCTTCATATTGGTTTGGAATTCCTTGAATCAAACAACATTTCAAATTTTCAGTTATAACTATAGAATCGGAATATTCATTCTTAAAGAATATTCGTTCATAATCTTCTTTATCATGATTATGACGAATATCAAAACCATATCCATTTTCATCTTTTGCATTTTTCAATAAATCTAATAACATTTCCCGGATGTTATTAAATGTCAAACGTTTCTCTTTCATTTTAATATCCTTTTACTTATTTAATATATCATCACGATATATAGGGTACCCTATATATCGTGATTTCTTCGCCGCCATTACTCCCTCGCTCGTTCCTCGCGGGTCGTAAGACGGCGAAACGTGCCAGGCGTGTGGCGGCGAAAATCACGCGTTAAACATGATCGTCATTCTGATTTGTTGATGCGATCTTCATACTCTTTGATCTCAGAAGATGCATCTTCATTATACTTTTCTTTTATATAAGAAATTAATGATGGAACAGGTTCTTCGATTTCAGTTTGAATATAATCAGAAGTAATCCTATCATCAGTTTCTTCCTTTTTAACTGATGATATCTTGTAAGATATATTCGGGTTGTTCTTGTTTATATTCATTATAGTATGATATTCTGAAATGTCTTCATCAGATACAGTTACACAGAAACGATGTGGAGTAGTTATGTTCTGTGATATATAAGAACGTAATTCATCTGGAGATGATACTATAATCGTTTTGTATTCTAATGCAAATTCATTTGGATATGTTTCAATCTCAAAGTTATCATTACATAATACAAATACTCTTGGTATATCTTCTCCATACTTCCAACGTAACCATGGTCCACCATAATAAACATTATTACCAAAATCGGTATATCCATGGAAATGTCCAAAGATGGTTATCTTTGATATAGATGCTAACTGTTCTGCAGAATGCATTACATCACCATCTTTGGATTCACATGGAGCTTTATTTAAAGATGATACAGGACCATGTCCAATGATAATATCATATGTATCATTAAAGAATTCAGTATAATCAACAGTTCCTTGATATTCTTGCGGTAGATACAATACTTTTGTTTCATCCATTAAAATACCTTTACACGCTTTATCAGTATAGAATACAGATACTCCGGGTATTTCATTTACTATTGGAAGAAACATTTCATATTGTTCTCTATCATGTGAATATGTACCATGAATGAAGTGTACTGGTACATTAGAACCATCCTTACGACATCCATTACATACCAAATTCGCCAAGAATAATGAAGCAACTTTTCCTTCATCAACTGTTAAACGATGATCAAATAAATCACCTAACACAAATATGCAATGACATGGTTCTTGGTGATTTTTAATTATTTCAAAAAATTTATTTAAAGATTGGAATAAAGATTCAGTTGAATACTTTGCTCCAATATGTATGTCTGGCATAAATGCATACATCTATACTTATTCCTCCTCATCCTCATATGGGAATGGATCCTGGACACGTTTATTCATAATCTCATCAAAGATTGAGAATGTTTCATTGAAATGTTCAGGTTCTTCCTTAATTCCCTTTGCATATATAGGTTGGGAACGAAGTAATTTTAAAAGTTCAACTGGTTCTTCTCTACCATTGAATGCCGCAGCGTCAATCTGGTTTGTATATGGAATCCAATACCTTTTACATCCATGAATGTGTCCATGAATATTTAAATCAAATGCATTTTCTACCGGCATATGTGTGAATATTACATTACTCCATACGAATGCATTTACAACATGTTTGAATCCACATGACTTATAGAATGCAGCATCCTTTACATCATTATTTCCTTTTACTAAAACCTTTTTACCCGGGATTGATAAGATTGCTTCCTTAATTTCATTATACTTTTCCGGATCTTCAAGTTCACCATCAGCGAGATCCCCGAGATTAATCAACAGATCTTCCGGTTTAAGTACTTCTTTGAACTTGGATATGATCTTATCGAACTTTGGAGATTTATTGCATTCTGGTTTATCTTTCTCTTTACGTTTGAAGAGATGCCAGTCAGTACAAACATAAACATTATGTTTGTTTCGGATTGTTGTATTGATTAAACTTGCGATCTCCTTTGAATGGAGAGTACTTGGCTTTGGATGCTTTAATGTTTGATCGAGTTTTTCTTCTTTTTGTTGATTATCCATAAATGGAACCCCCTTTGGAATTTTTTATGATTACGTTTCCAAAGGGGGTTGAATATTATTCCGATATTGTCATGTTTGCCATTGTGATGAACTCAACTACCGTATCAATTGAGCGGTATGATAGATTACGTGCCACATGCCATTTACTTGCAATTCTATCGACAAGATTCATTGCATCACATATCTTTCCGCATTCTAAACATAAACGATGACATTCATCACAGTTATGATTATTACATTCGATTATACGTGATGCTGCTGTAAATACTGATGATAATACTATTCCATTCTTATAAACCTTTTCTTCATCGAATGCAATGGATATATCCAGATTATTCTTAGATACTTTATCTCCATTATAATCATCATAAATGTTTATGGATACTGATGAACAGAAGTCTTTCATTAAGTCATTAAAGATATCAGTAAACATATCCACAAATGTATTCCATTCAGTATTTTCTTCTTTAGTCAGTTCTTTATCAAAGTCGATATTTTCTAAGATGCGTAATGGTTCGTGCTTTTGCAATAGGTGAATTGAAATTGCATTAATCAATTCACCTACGCTTGGCATGAACATATTGTCTTTCGACTTTAAGTTCACTTTCAGATTCATTATTTCTTTCCCCTTAAATGTTTCCGTTTGAGATATTCTATTGATGAAAATTTGTCTTGTGATAATGCATCAGATACTCTCATCACATGATAAAAGTTATACATATCTTTTCTGATTGGCTCGGCAAATATCTTATCAATATACTTCTTACGAAGTCTCTTTGATTTATATCTCCTGATTCGAGGTGCCATTTCACGACATGGATCATATGTGCATTTACCATACACAAATGTCAATCCACTTAAGCAATGTGTGTATGAGTTACTTAATTCACCATTATATTCTCTGATACCACTTTGAATCGTTATACTCATAACTTATAAGCCTCCGCCACTGTTATAATTGTCTTTCCTTTTTCTCTTGCTTTAATAACTTTTGATGATGAGAATGTTTCATCCGGAATTATTAATATCGAACATGAGTTATTATAATCAATGACTTCATATCCTTTAGATTCTAAGAACTTAATCAGTTCAGGATCACGAGTACCTGATAATGCAACTTTAATTCCATTTGAATTTTCACCTTCGGATTTATTTTCGAATGATACAAATCCATTTACGATAGTATCACGAATGATATCCCAATATAAACGGAATCCTTCTGCAATCTTTGAGATCGTTACATTACCTACGCCATATGGTAACTGCAGATGTGATAATATCTCTTCCGGATTACAAGCATTCTTAATCTGATCTAAGAATATATTTAATCCTCTATTGTGAGTACCATAAGAAGATCTCATAATATTCTTCCATGTCTTATTAGATACACCAGTGATTGGTAATGAACCTAACCAACGTTCAATCGGAATATTCTCAGATGCTTTCTTGATTGAGTTGATTATATTCATTGCACTCTTCTCTTTGAATCCATCAATATTACAGATAGCTTCCTTTGTAAGTTTATACAGATCACGGATATCACGAATTAATCCATTATCCCATAATGTATTAATCGTATTCTCTGCAACACCCATCATCTTCATGTTCTTACAATATCTGATGATGTTACCAAGCTTACGTGCATTACAATTTGGATTTGTACACTCAATAACTTTCAGGAATCTTGTATCGAATGGATGTCCACATACTGGACACTTCTCAATCATTGGTATGATTGCATCACCGTCACCTTTAGATTCCATAAAGTATGGAACGATGTTATACATAATACGTACCGTATCATTATAACGTAAATTCATTTCCTTTACTCTACTAAGATTGCTTAATGTAACACGACTAACTGTGACATTGCCAAACTTAACCGGTTCTAATATAGCAACTGGAGTTACTCTGCATGATGTACCCATCTGATATTCTATATTAAGTAATTTAGTATACTCAACCATGTTCAATATCTTAATTGCAACTTCATCCTGGATTAACCCAGTTGATCTATTAACTACTGAGATTACAACACCATCACACTCATAACAATTTCCACGTTCATCTTCGATAATGGCACCATCTCCTAATAAGCCATCGATATAACACTGGATACCTGTATAATTATCAGCATCAAGTTCGACACAAGCTCCATCTAATGGTCCCATGAATACTTTCTGACCCTCATCGGTTAATATTCTTAATGGCATTAATGATATATAATCCTTTGCAAGATCATGACGACGAGCATGTACTACCGCAGCCATTGCATCACGTGGTCGTGTATATTCTCTGTCAAAGACATTATCAAATGTATGACGTGACATGATTGCTTCAAACTTAATGCATTTAAAGTTTCTTTCATCACGATACTGTTCAATCTGTTTATCGGCATAATTGAATACATCAGTTACATTATCAGATTCACCATTATCATAATCTCCACGTGTTGCATATATGAACTTATCACCTGTTACATCACATGCAACCGATCCACCATCTAACTTCGGCTGTACTATGATTAATGCATCATCTGGTATACCTTTCTTTTGTTTCCATTCTTTATAAGTTAACTGTCCTGGTCTCATTGGAGTTTCAACGCCATAAGTTTTTGGCAATGTTCCCACCGCACTATTGATTACTGATGACTGTTTCTGTCTTGAGAATGGACGATTCTCTTCTCCATGTTCTTTCAGATATTCTTCAAGTAGTTTATCATATTCTTCGTCACTGATTATTGGGTTTCCTTCCGAATAAGCTTTGATATACTTATCCAGTTCTTCTTTTGTTATGCTCATAACTAAATCCTCCATGTTCAAATTATAAATAAAAGTTATATAGATGGGCCCATTATAGGGCCCATCCATAAACTCTTATCTTTGTAATGATTGTGGTAATGGATTTATAAATCCATTATTAGAACCAGTCCAGTTCGGAGTACGATCTTCCATCATCGTTTCAAGATTCATGTCATTATCGTTCTTCCATACTACTGGGAATGGTTCGCCTGTGCCTGTTGGGATATCACCATTACGAATATCAGTTAGTATCTCTTCGAATGAAGAGGTACCTGCATACCTTAATGCAGGAGTCATCTCAGTACAACCAAACTTCTCCATCTGTTCAACATCAATATTCGAATGATTCTGATAATAATACATTGCCATTTGAATGCACTTCCTTTCTGTATATCAGAGTAATTATATATGCATTCAAATATAAAATATTAGATTATACAGGTAATTGAACAGGATATCCATAACCAAGCTTCTTTGCATCAGCAGATGCGTTAGCAGCGGCAGAACCATTTTTACGAGCTAAGTCAGCATTGAGATATGGCTTACCAGTTGATGGATCAATTGGGTAACCGTTTCTACCAGTCTTAGCACGAGCTTCATCAGCAGCCTTTGAAAGTTGTGCAAGCTTATTGCAAAGCTTCATGCATTCATCAACATCAGATGTCAATGCATTAACCATCTTCTGTGCAGCTTTAACTACGATAGTCATGTACTTCTGTGATGGTTTATAAACATCTGCATTATGTGAGAATGCAACTGACTGTGGTTCAGCTTCCAAACCATTTAACTGTTTAGCAGCATCCTGTAATACTACCAATACAGCTGATGCAACATCAAGTGCATTGTTATATGTATTAAAGATATTTGCAGAACCGTAGTTCTTACCAAACGTAGATATTGTCTTTTTTGAATATCCAAAGAATAATGCTTCAAGAGTCTCCTCATTCTGATCATTAACAACTACCTTTGACTTTGATACGAGCATACCTCTGAGCTTTGTACAACCCTCATCAATGTCATGGAATGTTACATGTTGGAAATCTGCACGAAGTAACTTTGATAAGTTATTACCTACCTTACCATATGAAACCTTAACACCACAGTTATCACAGATCTTTTCAGTAATATCAAGAGCAAGTTGGAGATAAGAACCGATACCAGCATTATCTACATTGGCGATCTTTTCATTGTAGAAGTACAATCTAACACCATCTGCAAATAATCCTTTGATACCATTTGCTTTAATCCAATCCCATGTCTTATAATGCCAAGCCATGAATCGTTTTACATATACTTTGATCTTCTTGATGAATGCAAGTAATGCACCATAGATCTTCTGGATTAACTTTACTAAGAATGCAAATGGGTTAAATGTTTTATCATTATCGATATTGCCAACAGCTTCCTGGAAGATGTTTTCAACTTCGATATCATTGATAGAATTGTATGCTTCCTGAACAGTTTCAGATATCTCTTTATCAAGTTTACCATCCATCATCTGTTCTAATACCATATTAGTATTCTGGATCATTGCAATACAATATTCTCTCATTTCAGAAACTTCCTTAGCAGCTTCTAATACATCATCAGCATCAACACCCTGAGGCATTAAACCAACCTTATCAACTGCAGTAGTCATAGCAGTTTCTTCATCCATACCCAATGCAACGAGTTCCTTATATTCACGCTTTACATCAGGATCACGTGGAATATACTTTTCTCCAGTAATTACACTCTTTGCATATAATAACTGTTCGAGATGGAATCTCTCTTCATTTGCAATATCAGAATATAATCTCTGTAAAGTATCAAGCTTACTCTTCTTTGCAGCTGTAGTATATTCATCCATTGCAGATGCTTCAGAAGCAACCAATTCATTGATTGTGTTTACTTCATCTAAATCATACTGATTAGATGGACCGTTAAAGTCATTATCAGTACCAAATCCAGTAAGATCATTTGTATCTCTACGCTGGAACAATGGTACATACTTCATTGGACCTTCCTCTTCTGGTTCAGCATTAGCAACTTCATTTGGAGTTGGAATATCCGGAGCAGGATTTGCTTCTTCCGGATTTGTAATCTCTTCACGTTGTTTTGCAAAGTCTTCATTATCATCATCTTCGATGTTATCAAATGGAGAATCTGTTACTGGAGCAGAGAAATCCTTCTTTTCTTCTGGTTCTTCACCATCACCCGGCATTGTTTCCGGCATGATTGGTTCCTGAGAGATTTCTCCCTCAGGAACATCCTGCTTTGGTTCATCCTTCTTATCAGCATCATCATTAATAGATTCCATTGGTGGAGCAGGTTCATCTATTTCAGATGGTTTTAATCCCATCTCATCAGAAAGCTCATCTACTAATGAATCACCCGAGCCAGTATTCTCAGTCGGAAGATTATTAGCTTCCGGCGGAGTATTCTCATCAGCTTCTTGGAGAACATCATCTTCGATTTCTAAATTTAAAAAATCTGTCATACCCAATTCTGACACATCCTTTCTATAAAATTATACTTCGGTATCGTCATCCTTTTCATCTTCGAAGTTTAAGAATGAACCTAACAGTTCTCTTGGTTTACGAAGAATCTTAGGAATCGGAATAGTAATTGAATCTCGTGTATCGTTCATTGGTGATGGAGTTGGATTATTCTTTTTAGATAATTCAATCTCATCAAACTTATCAGCCAACTGATTCATTGTTTGAACATTACGCTGGTAAGCTTCAGCATAATCACGAGCTAATACATCCAATTCAATACGTGTTCTTGCCATCTTACGATTTAATTGATCACGTTGATATTCCGATTTAGAAGTATTGTGTTCTAATTGCATACGTTTTAATGCTTTCTTACGTGCTTTAGTTTCACGTGTATAGTATGCCGCAGCAGCTTGAAGTTGATCACGTGCATTTGCATAATCTTGTAAGATCTGCTCTTGTTCTGGAGTGAGGTTTGTTATCTTCTTATAGTATGCTAATTCAATAAGACGATGTCCATCAACTGTAACAGTTTCTTCAAAGAATTCAAATGCTTCAGTTACAGGTTTCTGTATATTGAAAGCATCACAAATTGCTTCAATTAATCTTGGTGCTGCAGCAGATAATGAAGCATTATTAAAGATAGAGAATCTTTCACCATGCTTATATCCATATGCTTTTACACCAGTACCCGTTGAAATTACATTGACAAAGTCTTCTGGATCATCATTAAGTTTAACAACAAACTTCTCTTCTTTACCAGTTGGATTCTGTACATTTGTTACTGTACAAGATGATCCCAATTTATCAGCAATGACCTTTCTCAAGTTACCAAATCCAATACCAAAGAATGCTTCTTGAATCTGTTCACCAGATAAGTTCTTCTTCATGTATACTGTATCAGCATCATCCTTATAAGTTTCCCAACCATTATTGGAATATAAGTCAATAGCACTCTTATTTGATTTATTAACTGAAAGATGATCTGCATTGAGTTCATTTTCAGCAAAGTCAAGTAACTGTTTACCATATCCTTTATTCTGATACTTATCGGATAATTCCAATCCAGAAATCCAATTGCCATCTTTCTTTTCTTCAACGGCAACATATGCAACAACATTACCATCTTTAGTATCCCAAAGATATCCAGTGAGTTTATCAGTTAATGGTAAATGCTGTAATGCAGTTGTAAGATCAGCTTTACCTTTCTTCATAAACTTCTTGACAGTCTTCTCATTGATTGGTTCACGATGATTTGAATAAAATACATTTTCATCAGTAGGTGCATCCTTTACATCATTCTTATCAGCACCTTCAACGTATACAACTGTTTTGTGATTCAGTTTCATTGCAATTGGTATTTCATGTACATCCAGAATTAAGAACTCACGTTCAGAATCCATCCAAGGTTCCTGATAGATATGATCCTTAAGATTAGATATATCAATACCATAGATCCATCCTTCATTCTCAAATGAACGATGTTCCATTTCTGGAATACCTTCAACCTTAACATGAACATCATCAAATGGTTTATCAAGTTGAGATGTATCCTTCTTCCATTCATCATATGCAAGATTACAACTCTTACCCTTTGGAATCATATAACGTGATCTATCAATAGTAAATATAGAAGCAATACCCTTGAATGGAGTAACGAATAATCTCGGATTATCTAACTTCAACATGTTATTACCAAAGTCTTTATATGATCCAAAGTACATCATATTGTATGGAACATTATTTACTTTGATCTTACCATTATCAGCATATTCTTGATAGCATACACCATAATCATTTGATCCGATACACATTGTTTCTTCAACTGGTTCTTCATGTTTCTCTTGAATTTCAGAGAAGTTATTATTATCTTCACCATCAGTAGTATTTTCTGAATTATCGTGATATAATTTAGCAGGTTGAGTTCTCATTGATACAACAGGTATTACTACAACGAATGTATCTCCTTCATACTTGAATCTGAATAAGATCTTTGTAGTTGCCCAGTTTTCTTGTTCAACAGTTATTTCATCAAATTCAAATTTATCTTCTTCACCATCAAATTGATCAAGTATTACATTGCATATATCATTGTAAAGTTGATTACGTTTGAATTCAAATGCTTCAAGTATTGCAAAATATGAATAATAAGTATTCATATAGCATCCTTCGGATCCATATGATATTGATGATTGTTTTAATTCATGATGTGAATGAATTGTTCGATCATCTTTAGTAAGTTCGATTACTGGTCGATCTAAATGTTTTGGTGTGTTAGGTTGAGATACTTTGCGCTTTGGAAGATCATTTAAGAATGTTTCCATTGATGATGCAATCTGTGATATCTCAGTTTTACGTGCATATGAATTGAAGAAGCATGAATAGAGATTACCCTCATCGTCAGCATAGATAACATTCTTCTCAAGATCCTTTAACTCACACATGTTAACATCTTCAGGATCCATGAATCCCATAAACATTATAGGATGTAATCCATTTGGAGCAGAATGCTTTAACTGTTTTAATGATTCTGATACTGATCCTTTAGTAAGTAAATCAACTTTCATAAGATAATTCATAAAGTTCATTGATCCAGTTACATCATCTTTCATCTTTGCAATAGGATCGACAAACTCTTGAAC
>Ga0256407_10011929_pt1 | contig 11927 bp, 7 predicted proteins | sample RumenRJG_04DNA_FD_193489 | JGI IMG/M metagenome (GOLD analysis project Ga0256407, IMG submission 193489) | Bovine rumen microbial communities from Lethbridge, Alberta, Canada - RJG_04 | ecosystem: Host-associated > Mammals > Digestive system > Stomach > Rumen | place: Canada: Alberta | collected... | reverse complement strand
AAACCCTCTCCTGAGATTTATTAACGGTGATTAAAATTAGGAACATAATACAATTAACGCTCCAGATAAGACCTACGACAGCCGCAATCGAAACCACAACAACCATGCAGACCGGCAAAATCATAAGACCTAATTTAACACCGTAACGACTCATAATTTTAGCGGAATAAAACGAGAGCAGCAATTCTCCGATTTTCAAACCGCCGTATACCAAGGTCAAGAACTGCGCCGTATTGTCAGGGTGAATTTGAATTTTTACCGTAGACAAAAATGAAAAGTCGGTGATGTAAATAATCGTCATCGACAATGTTGCGCAGATAAAAATATATTTAAAATAATCTTTCTTGAGAAGTTGTAACAATCCCGTACCGTCGTTAGGAGCAGAAAAAGAAAGCAATTTCTTGTTTTCCAAAGCCAAACGTTTTTTTTCTTCAACGAGTTTTTCGGGATATTTATTATAAAGGATAACAAGCGTAACAATACCGACTAAAAAGCTTACCGCACTGATAAACAACAACATATAAGAATGCGAAAAGACTTTGTTAAGTAGCGGAATTATAAGATAACCTGACATTGCCGCCAAAACACCGCCGATACTAAAAAGTGCGAAAATTCTTTTTACCTGCACCAAATTCAAAAATTTCAAACTCAATGCACCAGTTTCTATTCCGACCATTGACAAAAACGGCCATGCCCAAATAAAAACAAAGAAACTCAAATGCTTAGCATCAACATAATTGATTAAAAACGGTGCGCCCATAGTAACGACCGTCATAAAAGCAAGCGTTATAATAAAAAGTTTTCTACTGTCAATACTTTTTTGCAGCCAAGAATACAACTGCGTGAAAATAAATCCGGCAATACCCGAAACCATATAAGCGTATGGCAATTGTTCGCTGCCGTAATGACGGATAAATTCAGAGTTCGCTGGTGTGAAATAGAATGCGCCTGCAAGACCGAGAAAAAATGAATGCGCAAACAGCATCAGGAAAATAGGAATCTCCTGCTGCCGCAAATCAAAATTCTTGACTAATAAATGTGATAATGTCAGTTTCTTCATTTTCTCTACGCTTAATTCTCAAGTATTCTTGAAGTCGTACATTCTTTAAAATGCAATATACATACCGAACTTTTTTTACGGTAATTTTTTAGCGTTTTTTTATGTATAGTTTGAGTAGCAAAATTATAAAAATAATTTTACAAATTTTATTTTTTTGCGTTTTTTTTTTCAGATTTTGACGCCAAGCAGTAATTGGTCATCCAACTGACTGACTTTCAAACCATTATAATTCATCCAATTCTGAACATTGGCCTTAATCGCCGAGGTCTGAACCCCCATCGGTAAATCAGAAATATTAGCCAGCAACTCTTCCACAACCCTCTGACCGAATTTTGTTTTACCATCATCGCCGCCAAACTGATCCGGAATTCCGTCAGAAAAAGCGTAAAACATATCACCCTTGCAAGTTTCAATAACGTGATTAGTGAATTTTTTATGCTCTTTTCTGATATTATATCCGATACAAAGTTTATCCGGTTTGTACTGCGTTATCTCGTTGCCTCTGACCATAATAAGAGGACGTTTTGCGCCCGCATATTGAAGTAGACCCGTATTTTTATCAACAACAATAAGAGCCATATCAATACCATCTTCAATGTTTCCCTGACCTTTCGACCAAGATTCAACAAATTTATCTTTCAAGATGTCAAGTATTCCGGCAGCCGTCATTTGCGAATTAATAACCGAAAAAGTATCGTTAATAACCGAAATGCCCAACATACTCAAAAGTGCGCCCGGCACACCGTGTCCCGTACAATCCGCCGTTATAAGATATTTGCGTGAAGAATCTTGAGCCGCCCAATAAAAATCACCGGAAACAATATCTCTCGGTTGCCAATAAACAAGATTCTCGGGAAAAATGTCAGCCATCATCTCCTGGGAAGGTACAGCAGCACGCTGAATCCTTTGCGCATATTTCAAAGATGAAATCAAATGCTCGTTAATCTGCTGAAGGTCATTGCGTTGAGCCTCAATAACAGAATTTTGTGATTTTATTTCCTCGGTTTGTTGAAGGATTCTGTCCTGAAGTTCCTGAAGTTTTGCGTTTCTAAATCTAATATCCTCGTTTGTTTTTTTCAAAGATTTATTAACTCTGGATGAGCTGATAAACTGAAACACTACGATTAAAACAATTACGCCCGCAAAAAACGCAATTCCCAAAAGCCAACGGTTTTGAATCGCAGCCCTGCGACTCTCCTCCTTAAAAATAAAATCTCTTTCCTTAGCTTGTTTCTCATAATTGGCAATAGTATTTTCGTAATTTGTCTGCTGCTGATTGCGTTCGTATTTTGCGCACATATCCGAAGAAAAGTTCAAATTCGTGATTTTTCTTAATTCGGAAGTATATTTTAAAATCGCAGGATAATCCTTCACAGCTTTGTAATAAGTACAAGCTGCATTAACATAAATGTAGTTAGTAGTTTCGGAATCCCTCTTAAAAGCGTCCAAACTGCGTTTTGCCTCTACGAAATTGCCTTTTGCGCAAAATAACGCAATTTTGGTCTGAAACATATAAATATAAAAAATCTGGCTTTGTTTTGTCAGCGGCAGACCGGCGCAATAAATTTCATCAGCTTTCTCCAAAAAATATTTTGCCCGTGTCTCGTCTGAAAACTCCATGCCCTTGATGTACATATTCGGCACGTTAATACAAAAATTCATAAAATCATAACCGGACCTGCTTAATTTCGGAAAAACTTCTTCGCACTTTTTCAAAGCTTCTAAAAGGCTGACCGTATCGTTTTTTTCTTCATACAATTCGCCCTTTACCATAGCGATTGTCAATTCCGCTGAAACCTCGGCCTCATAATCTCCTTTAGATTTAGCAATCTCCAAATACTTTTTAAGGTACTCCAACGCCATATCGTAGACATGAGTCTCAGCGTAAATAAGACCAAGTTTGGAATAAATATCTCCTAAAAAAGAAGAATCGTTAAATTTTTGACAAATCTTCAATGACTTATGAAAATACGTCAAAGCCTCAGCTGAACGTAACGTATTAGCAAAAACATTCGCAAGTTGAAACATAAATTTCGCAGACAACAACGAATCTTTCAGCGCATAGGAAATCTCCAATTTGCGGAAAACATAACCTTCAAGTTTCTCATAATCGCCTTCTTCCATGCTTTCGTCCGATAATTTTTCCAAACTTTTCAGCTCCTCTCTTAGAGCCAAAGAATCCTGATTATCAATAGCATAGCCCGATAAGCAAATCAACTGAAAAACCAAAAACAATATATATACAGTTTTTTTCATTCTCTCGGCAAAAATACTCAGTTAATTTAAATATTACAAATTTTATTCCACAGATTTTTTTTGTACTTTTGCCGTGAAATTTTTAATCAAAAAAAATGAACATTATTTTTATTTTAGGCTTAATCGCAATAATAATTTGGATAGCCTCACTCATAGTAAGACGCAAAAACTACAAAGCCGGTACAATTATGTCTTGGACGGCATTAATTATAATAATAGTGTGCATAATTTTGCACTATACGTTATAATTTTTTATTGTTTGCTAACTTCAACTCGTCAATACGTTTTAGAATTGCCTCGGCTTCACGGGTCAAGCGTAAAATCTCATTACCGTTTTCATTTTCAAAATTGTAATAAGACATAACCTTGCTCAAAAATTCCGCTTGTGCCTGCGATTCGTCAGCCGAAGCCGAAAGTTCTTCTGAGGTTGCGGCATTTTGCTGTATAATATCGTTTAACTGTTGTATAGCGTTATTAACTTGAACGGCATTATTGTTTTGTTCGATGGAAAGGGCAGCAATATCATGGACGAGTTCTGAAGTTTTGGTCATTTCGGGAACAAGCTGTATTAAAAGTTCGCCTGAACTTTCAGCTTGTTTCACACCTTTTTCCGTCAAAGAATCAATCTCTTGAGCGGCTAATTGACTTTTTTCGGCAAGTTTTCTGATTTCGGCAGCCACAACAGAAAAACCTTTTCCTAACTCGCCTACCCTCGCGGCCTCAATAGCAGCATTGACAGCCAAAAGGTCAGTTTTCCCAACGATTTCATTAATAATGCCGATTTTATCAGTAATTTCCTTCATAAAATCAACGGTTTGACGGACAGATTCGTTAGCCCTCAAAACGGAATCTGCGGCTTGAGTTGCTATAACCTCTGTCTTATGCGCATTTTCGGCATTAGTGGTAATAGAAGAAACCATTTCCTGCATCGCTGAAGAAACTTGTTCACTTGCTGAGGCCTGCTCGTTAGACCCACCGGCCATAGTTGAAGCCGAACGGGCAAGTTCCTTTGCGGCAACATTCATATTAACGGCAGATTTTTTAACCTGATTAACCCTACGGCGTTGATTTTTAACAAAATCCTCCAAAGTAACCATTAAATCAGTAATTTCGGTATTACCCCTGCTTTTAAGGTCAAAATTCACATTCAAATTTCCGGCTGACAAACGCTTAACCCCATCAAGCATTTTTTTGACGGGAGAGCCGATTCTTTGTCCCACAACAACAGATATAACGATAACAAGCAGAAACAAAACACAGCAAAGTACCAAAATACTGAACATCTTTTTGAAAATTCCGCTTGACATTGCTTTGCTCGGAACATAAGACAAAACAACCATTGAATCCGAAACACCGGGAAAATCTACTTTTTCGGTAACAAAAGTCATTTCGCCTTCAGTAAAAGGAACTCTGCTTTCATAATTAAACAAATCCGCTTGACTTATTTTCGTTAAAAATTCACCAATCTTTTTCCCTACCAAATCAGGATTAGAAGAAGATGATACGATTTGTGCATTTCTGTCAGCAATCAAAACCGAGGCTTGATTATAGGCCGTAGATTTCTTTTGTAAAACAATATCAGTCAGCTCGTTAATAAAAATATAAGAGAACACGCAACCGTAAACCATTTCAGAATCTTTTATCGGAACAACAATCGGCAAAGCTGAATAACGTTTGCCGAAAACAACGGTTTCAATAGGAGAAAAAACTCTTGCTTTACTGATTTTCTTCACATCGTCAAACAAATTGGTATCGAAAACGAAATTTTTATCAAGAATTGGTTTGTTTTCTTGAGAGGCAACAAACCAGCACATATGACCGTACCATTTTTCGTATTTCGAATTCTCTCTAAGGTTTTCATCCTCAGCGTCAAAAGCTTTCCAATCGTAATAAACACCCATCAAACCGCATGAAATACTATCGGGATAGTTTGAGGTTAAAATTCTAATTATATCCTCCCTGCTAAAATTAACTTTTGAAGTATCGCTATGATAAAGTGCAAAAGTATTTGCCAAAACACTGCAAATGTCCATATTTTTGTTAACAACGCGGGCGACAACATTTTTGGAAGCAACACTGAGTTGCACAAGACGAGCGGAAGAATTTTGTACCATTAAATCCTTCACATAACCATAAAAAAACAGCAATATCATAACAAGCGGAAAAAAAACCGCACCTACCATCCATCGTCTGATAATAGTACCGATTTTGGTAGAAAAAAATTGATTTTTTATTGCGTCTATGTTTAAAATTTTCCTCATAATAATTTATTATTTTTTACCGTTGTTGATGGAAAAAATTGCCGAAGAATTAAGTATTGTAATGTAATCGCCGTTATGTTCAAAAATTCCCTCTGTGTATTCAGCTTTGATTTTTGCGTCAAAATCAGGAATTGACATTATGTCAGCCATCTTAACGTCAATTACATCACTTACAGCGTCTGCCATACAAGATACCGTAAGCAAATTTTCTGGTGTATCTTTCCCCGTTTCAAGAACGATTATAACGCTTTGGTTCTCATCAAAATTCTTATCAGTTTTCAAGCCACAAATCTTCCTCACATCAATCAAAGGCAAAATTTCTCCTCTGAAATTAATAACGCCCAAAATATGAGGCGGAGTTTTAGGAATCAAAGTAACTTTTTGTAATTCAATTACTTCGATTACATCAGAGACTTTAAAAGCATAAAGTTCGCCGTTTAGATAAAACGACAAATATGATATTGTATTAGAATAAGTTTCGCTCATTGGAATTAGATTTTAGTCCGTAACGTTATTTTTTCCCATTTGTTTAATCAGTTTGTTAACATCGAGAACCAAAGCAATACTACCGTCACCGAGAATACTGCCTCCCGATATATACTCCTGATTTGAAAAATATTTTCCGAGCGATTTCAAAACCGCCTGATGTTCACCGATAATTTTATCAACAATAAGTCCGACAACCTTTCCGTCGCGATATTTCACGATTACGACATTTTCTAATTTTGGCGGTTTGCCGGAAAACTCAAGTTCTTTTCTCAAATCTATAATAGTTCTCGGTTCGCCCTCGTAAATAAATCTACCATTATCCTTTGCCAACTGACGACGGGTTATCTGCGAACAACTTTCAATTAAATAAACAGGAATAAGCAAAAGCGTATTTTCAACCGAAACCAAAAGCGCATCTACGATACTGAGCGTTAAAGGCAATTTTATCGTGGTTATCGTACCTAAATTTATTTCGGAATCGATTTCTATTTCGCCTCTGAGTTTTATAATGTTTTGTTTTACCACGTCCATACCCACACCGCGGCCTGAAATGCCCGTGATTTTTTTCGCCGTCGAAAAACCGGGTAAGAAAATCAATTCATAAAGTTGTTTTTCCGTTAAACGGTCTGTGGGTTTGATAAAACCTTTTTCAATACCTTTCTGCCTTAAATATTCGGGATCCATGCCTGCGCCGTCATCTTGAACTTGAATAAAAACGTTGCTACCCGAATAAAAAGCTGTAAATTTTATAATTCCGATGTCAGGCTTTTTGAGCTCCCTACGTCTTTCGAGCGATTCTATACCGTGGTCAATACTATTTCTGATAATGTGCATCAGCGGCACGGTAAGATTGTCAATAATAGTTTTGTCGAGTTCGGTATCCGTACCCTCGGTTACGAAATTTATTTTTTTGCCGAGCTCTTTACTCAAATCCCTTACCAAACGCTGAAACCTCAACATCATGCTTTCAATCGGCACAAGACGGATTGAAAGTGCGTTGTCTTTGAAACGATTAGAAATTTTATCAACTTTTTCGCAAATTCTGCCAAGCGGCGGGATGTCGTATTGTTCGCTCAACAATAGGAGTTCGGCTTTTACCGTTACGAGTTCGGAAACAAGGTTCATTAGTTCGTCCAATTTGTCGGAATCAACTTTTATGCTTCCGCTTTTAGCATCGGAATTTTCAATGGTTTTGCTGATAATTTTTTCAGCAGCCATAGCGATGTCATTTTCAGAACGCTCATGATTAGGAGTTTTAGTTTCGACTTTTGGAGAGGTGTCTGTTTCAGAAGTCTCTTTCTGTGTCTGCTTAGGAGCTTCGGTTATTGCTTTAATAGCTTTTTTAGTATCAGGCTTAACGATAAGACTATTTGCAAATTTTGCAAGCCCCGTTACATCAATTTTATCATCAAGAGCCTGAAGCCTTGTAATTTCGGCAACAAAATCCTCATTTACAAACAAATCTGCATCGGCTATTTTCGTGATTTTTACCTCATCGGAAACAAACAAGAAAATTTCTTCCAACTCCGAATAAGATTTTGAAGTGGAAAAAACAGCCTCCCAAAACATATAATATTTGTTAGCACAATCATCGGTATCTTTCCAACAACGCGGAATAGTAATTCCGGTACCAGCGTTTTCGATGTCGCCAAGAATGGATTTTATGTTAATACCTCTGTTTGCAATATCGGATTCCGGTGTAAAAAGCACATAATAGGTTGCAATGCCTTCCGCCTCTTGTTCCGAAATTTTTTGAGAAACATCTTCCCCGATTTGAGAAGGCTCTGTTGAAGGCGCAACTAATTTTAGTTGTGCCATAAACTCATTTACAAGAGCATCATCGTTTTCATCAGGTTTGTTCAACAGTTTTCGCAGCAAATCAATGCACTCCAAAGTCAGAGCGGAAACCTCTTTGCTGACAGTAAGGGAATTGTCCCTGATTTTACCGTATATGCTTTCAACATCGTGGGTGATTTTTTCCACGGTCTTGAACTCATACATTCCGCTTGTTCCTTTGATAGTGTGCATAACCCTGAAGACCTGATTAATTTCGTCCGAGGACCCCGGATTATTCTCCAATCTCAACAAAGCATCTTCCATGTCGTTGAGCAGGTCATTTACTTCTTCAAGGTATTTCTGTTTGAACTGTTCGAGCATTTTTAAGTTTTTTTAGTTTGATAAAAAACGTCGTATTTCTATTGCAATGCTTTCTTGATGAACATCAAAAATCTGTCAATAACGAAAGGTTTTTGAATCCAACCCGTAATACCGATTTGTTTTGATTTTTGTTTCTTTTCCTCATTGATTTCGGTGGTAAGAAGCAAAATCGGAATTCCTTTGTATTCCGGCATTTTCTTAACGGTTTCAGCGAGTTCAAGACCGTTTTTGCGCGGCATATTAAGGTCTGTTACAAGCAAATCAATACGTCTGCCGTCAAAATACTTCAAAGCATCCTGACCGTCTACTGCTTTGATAACCTCATAACCAGCCTGTTTCAAAGTAAACTCGATTACAAAACGTGTATTCTCGAAATCATCGGCAATAAGAATGGTTTTCTTTGCGCTTTCAGCTGAATCCTTGTCGGGAGAAATTTCTTTTGAGAAGAAAACCTCAGCACGCGGATTTTGAAGAATTTGCGAGAAAATCTGAGCATTATCACTCAATTTGAGCAAATAGCCTCTTGCTCCGGCTTCAATCAGGTCGTTAACATACTTCTTATTGTCATACATCGAAAGTCCGATGATTACAAGCGAGGGATTAATTTTCAAAGCCTCTTTTGTTGCCTCGATACCGTTCATCTCCGGCATTTCAATATCAATAAATACCAAATCAGGATCGCAAGTATCCAAAAGGTTAAGAAACTCTTTACCATTGGATGCCTCTGCAATAATATCGACGTCGCCTAATTTCTGAAGCAACGTCTTTATGGCATTTCGGTATACCAATTTGTCGTCTACAAGTATAACTTTCATTTTATTTAAATTATTTTTTTCTATTAAAACACTCTCCATTATTTTTGACTCTGCAATATAGGAATTTCTATCCAAACAATCAACCCTTTTTTAGGTTTTGTTTTAAAACTATATTTTCCATTAACTGCTTTCACCCTTCCGATAATATTTTCGATACCACGTCCGCCGCCCGTTGTTTTAGGCAACTCTCCGAAATCAAAACCTATTCCATCGTCCACATATTCCAAAATCAAGTGGTTTTCTTCCGACAAAAGGCTGATAGCTACGTTTTTAGCGCGAGCATGTTTCATCGTATTGTTAATCAACTCGTTGATAATACGATAAACAGTAAGTTCAAGGTTACGGTCTTTCAAAGGATGGAAATCACAATGCGAGAATCCGAATCGAATAAGCCTTGAATCTTCCAAACCCTCGATAATATTATTAATTGTTGCCACGAGCCCAAACCTCGAAAGTATTACCGGATGCAAATTGTCGGCAATTTCCTTAACACTTTCAATTGCTTGACCTACAATACCTTTGGTGAGTTTCAGAGTTCTAAAAATCTCGTCAGAACCGACACCGCCAGAGAGTATCAAATTGATATAAATGTTAATACTTGAGAGCAACGCCCCTAAACCATCATGCAATTCTTGAGCCAAACGTGTGCGTTCTTTCTCTTCAGCAGCAGCCGAAGCTCCCATAATTGCACTATCCATGTTTCTAAGACCGGTAACATCGGTAAAAACAAGGAGCGAAATCATATCGTCCAAAACCGGAACTTTAGAAAGCGTAGCCTCCAAAAACAATTTAGAACCGTTTTTATGCGTCAAAGTAATCGTAGTCGTTTCAAAAAGCGGCGGTTTGGTAACCTTGTCCACAAGTTTTTGAATTTCTCTAAACGGTTCACCTTTTATAATAGTGTCAAGCTTTTTGAATGTAAAATCGGCTTTTCCCGTTAGTCCGAACAATTCCACAAATCTTCTGTTGTATCTCTGGACTTCTAATTTCTTGTTAATAGAGATTATACCGTTAGCACTATATTTGAAAATGCTTGTAATTTCTTTTTCTTGACGGATAATCCTTCGCTCGTAAAATTTTTTGCTGATATTGCTTTTTACCAAATTAGCGATATTAGCAAGAGCATAAACGTTTTCCTGAGTAATCGAACCGTAACTTGTGCGGCTGACATAAAAAACACCGACCAACATTCCCTCAACGATTATCGGATAAAGCACATACCTCGAACTCCTTGAAGATATAACGTTCGGAATATAAGGATCTTGAATATTGCAAATTACGCTATCTGTTTCTGTTTTCAAAATCTCAATAAACTTAGGATAAGTTTTTTGAGAAGGTGGCAATTTTCCTCTTTTGCAGGTTTTGAGTTCTCTGTTATGATAAAAAAACTCCGTCCACTTATCTTTTCGACCCAAAAGCAAGAAAATTTCATCGGCATTAATCAATTCCATCAACGAATTTACCAAATAAGCGCAACCCGCCATAAATCCGTGTATATTATTGACATTCTGAGAAATAAATCTTAATTTCCGCTGAAAATCAAGATTTCTTCTAACCCTTGCCTCCGACCTTGCCGAAGCTGTTATATTCCGCGTATCAAGAATTATCAACTTTTTTTGACCCTTGTTAATCGTCTTACCTTTTGTTTCAAGGACTAAAGTTTTGAGTCTGTCGTTTTTGTGGAGAATATATTTTTGAGAATACTCTCCCATCGAGGCAAGTTTTTCGAGAAAATCCTTAAAAAAAGTTCTGTCCTCTTCGGTCTGCGCAATATCCCAAAGCGGGCGGTTTTCCAAATCAAAACCTATATTAAAAATACCTTTCGTAGATTTTGAAGCGTTTAAGACCATACCGCTGAAATCGCAAATCAAAATAGAATCCAAAACGTTATCACCCATTAGTTTCAACATTTCGGTTTTTTCCTCTAATTGACGGCGATATTGCTGCTGCAAAAACAATTGTTTGTCAAGCTCTTTGCGGGCATTAACCAAAGAAACATGATGTTTTATCCTCGCCAAAAGTTCGTCAGATGAAAAGGGTTTGCAAACATAATCAACCGCTCCTGCTCCCAAGCCTTCAACAATACTTTCGGAATCGGAAGAGGCAGTTAAGAAAATGACAGGTATATTTTTGGTCAAATCATTAGCCTTCAGGGTTTTACAAGTTTCAAAACCGTTTTTTACAGGCATCATAACATCAAGCAAAATCAAATCCGGATTTCGCTCTATCGCCATAATCTCTGCTTGAGTACCGTCAGAGGCAGTTATAACTTCATAATACTGACTCAAAATAGCCCTCAACATTATAAGATTGACCTCGTTGTCATCGACTGCAAGTATAGTTTCCTTTTTCTCCATAAAAGGTAATTTAATTCTCTCTTAACAAATTATCTATCAAGGTTTTAGACGTTTGATAAGCATAACCACGTCCCAAGGAAAATCTCAAAAGCTTTTCCTTGATTTTTTCTACCGGAGAATTTTTTAAGCTTCTTAATTTCTTTTTCAATTCACCGGCTATCAAATCTTCTTCACCAAGAGAAATTTCTTCAATTTCCAAGGCCGAAGCAATATCTTCTTTTGAAATTTTTTTCATTTTCAATTCCGATTCAATACGGCGTTTACCCCATTTATTGAATCTGAATTTATCCATTGCAAAAGCTCCGGCATAACGTTTATTATCAACAAAACCGTTTTCCACAAGGTATTCAACAGCAAGAGCAGCTTCTTTTTCGTCAGCACCTCTGTCGGTCATATACTTAAAAGCATAACTCTCACATTTTTCGTTTTTTGAGCATAAGGCTTCAAGTTTTTTGAGTACTTTCAAAATTTCCTCTCTCATCATTTCGTGTTAATAAACCAAAAGCGAATCCGCATTAAACTGATAATAAGT
>Ga0256407_10011928_pt1 | contig 11927 bp, 14 predicted proteins | sample RumenRJG_04DNA_FD_193489 | JGI IMG/M metagenome (GOLD analysis project Ga0256407, IMG submission 193489) | Bovine rumen microbial communities from Lethbridge, Alberta, Canada - RJG_04 | ecosystem: Host-associated > Mammals > Digestive system > Stomach > Rumen | place: Canada: Alberta... | reverse complement strand
AAGTATTAGGCTGCGCTTGTGCAGTATTTGAATTTTGGTTAGCACTTCCGCAGAACTCAATTCTAAAAGCCGTAGCATCATATGATATCTTCGGAACATTGTTTTGTTTATCAATATAAACACCGCACGTCAAACTACCTGTAACAAAAACACTTGTACCCTTTCTCAAATACTGTATCATATTTGTTGCTCGACTTGAAAAGTCAGTAACTCTAACCCAATTGGTAATTCGCTGTTTTGTGGCTGAATCATAATCATCAACGGCAACCGTAAATGTTACAAACTGATTACCCTTTGCTGAAGTTTTGATTTCAGCATCATTACCCAAACGACCATTAAATGTAACGTATAAACTCATTTTTTATGTATTTTTTAAAATTAAACTAATATTTTCCGTATTTTCACTATATTTATATAATAGTAAAACCTTTGATTTATGGCAAAATTAACTACCGAAAGAATTGTTAAAAACGAACTTAAACACTTAATAAGAGAAGGAAAAGAAACTCCTTACACTAAAAAAACTCGTGAAAAAGAAGAAGAATTGACGAAAAAAAACGGTTCAGAAGAAAGTGGTCAAGAATTAAAATTAAAAAAATATATTGACACTATCGGACCTCGTAAATTAGCGAAATACTCTTCAGTTCGTAAATTGTTTAATTGTCATTCTGAAGACGCAGCTGCTTCTTACATTTCAAAAAAAGCAAGAAACGCTAAAGGTGCTTCAGGTGGTAATTTTGAATTCCGTACTGAAGAAATCCATCAATTATTGAAAGTTTGCCGTAAAATCATTAATAACTTATTGACTTAATGCCTCAACTAACTAACGATTTTTTTTTCATTTAATTTTCCTTCATAATATTCATACTATTTATTTTATAATGGTGTCATAATTCTTTATGATACCATTTTTTATTGTGATGAATATTTTTTCATCTTATCAAACGCTCTGCATTTTATCTGTCTAACACCTTCTTTGGTAATATGCAATTTATCAGCGACTTCTGATAATTTATAATCCCTGTCGCATCCAATGCCATAAAGCATTCTAATAACTTTCAATTCTTTCGAAGTTAAGCAAGACAAATATTTTTGCGTCAATTCGGTTTGATACTCTTCATTTTCCTTGTCTTCAATATTATTAGATGAAGTCAATGTATTAAACGTTAGAATATCCCCATAACTGCCATTCACACTACCATTAAAATCAGAATTTTCATTATCGTCACCTAAATTATAATTGACATACATTATGTCGTTCAAATCATAAGTGTCTTTAATGTCGGCATTAAATTCTTCATTCAAATAAACCAACAATTCATCATTTGTTGGGAAACGTTCATTTTCTTGGGCAAATTTTTCTCTGGCTTTTTTTATCGTATAATAAGTTTTAAAAATATTACTTTTTCGTATTAATGAATTATTATTAATGCAATATTTTGCAATCATTCTACGAATATGCCATATTGCCCATTGGCAGAACCCACTTTTCGCAGGGTCGTATGTTTCAATCGCAGTTATCAAACCAATATTTCCCTCATTTATCAAATCGAGAAAATTTAATGAATTGGAATATTTCTTTGCGACCGCTATAACCAACCTTAGATTATGTATTGCAATTTTATTTTTTGCTTTTTTCCTTTCGCTTATCGGCAATGATTCGTTCTTATAACGGTAGAAATAATTCAACAATTCCTTTTCACTTAAAAGAGGGTATTTGTTTACGTCATGATAATATCTTACAACGCCTTCATCTAAATTCTTAAATCGTTTTATCTTCTTTAAATCAATAATCATGATTTTCTTTTTTTCAAAATAGCAATCGTCTTAGTATTCTCATCTTTAGGCAAAGACTCTGGTACAGCAACATCACTAATCATATCCAAGAACTTATAGATTGTCTTTTTATTTTCTTCTCGACGGCTAAGCTCTCGTCCTTTCATCATCAAAACAACCTTAACCTTATCGCCCTCTTCGATGAATTTCTTAGCATGATTTACTTTAATTTCAATATCATGGTCTGAAATATTAACCTTCAACTGTATCTCTTTTACCTTACTTACTGTCGGCTTATTTTTCTTCGCATTCTTCTTCAGAGAATAAATATATTTTTCATAATTATCAATTCTCATCAACATAGGTTTAGTCATTGGATTAATGCAAATCAAATCACACATTCTTTCAGCAGCAAGTTTTCTCGCTTCATTAATTGATACGACCTTACCATTACTTTCTGCGTCAATCAAACGTACATCACCAACATATTCAATTTCATCATTAATCATGAAATCAAAATTCTTCTCGTTTTTCTTACTCATGCTATTTTTTTAAATATATAATGTTTTTTATTCTTTTGAACTTATGAATTTACGATATCAGATTCTTTCTTCCATATATCGGCATAATTTGATGATATGTAAGTACCTGGGGTAATACCACCCTTACCAACAAATTGATGAATCAAAGTTTCAATATCGTGGATGTTCTCAACAAGATAATCATATATACCCAACATATAATCGGTATCTTTTTCGCTAAAAGCACGACCTTCAGCATCATTTTCAGTACCTTCAATTGAGTTGCCACGAATACCAAGATACATCGACATATCTTCAAGGACTGTTGTCTTACTATAAAAAGGTGCTTCCTTTAAAACACCAACATAAAAATCATCTATATCTTCTATTGCAATATATTGCAACATTTTGATATGGTCTTCATTCAATATTAATTTCTTCATTCGTTTTTTTGTTTTACAATGCAAAGATAATTCAATTTTTTAAAATGGCAAGTTTTTTTAGATATTTTTTTACTAATATCTTGCATGACCATTTCTTTTAAGCGTTTCTGCTTCTTTTTTCTTACGCTCACGTACTAATTTATAATAAGCCTCATAACCTTCCTCTTTTTTAACCTTTTGCTCATAATAATATGTTTCGGCTTTCTTTTCCTTATTAGCTTTTTGAAGATAATCATAAATAGTCAAATCAAAATTAGTTATCGTATCGTTAATGATTTTAATCACTTTTTCTTTATCTCCATTGCCATCAAAACGACTACAACCCAACATGGCACAAGCGACTTTTTTACCTTTAAACCGAATATTGGCAAGTTTTAAACATTTGGCTAATGCCTCATAATTTAGCCAATCTTCATCTGGTGTTTTCCTCTTAGGATAACCTCTGACAATATAAAGCAAGGCAACTATCGGTTCATTTTCACGTTCGGAAACAAGCATTGTGCCTAACTTATCAATATCGGCATATCTTGTTTTTTTGTTATCTTCATCAGCATAAGGATAATGGAGCGCAATATCTCGTTGCACTCCATTCTGTCCTAATGTGCAATAAATATTAGTACCAACTAATATTACGTCATATTTAGGAATTTCGTCTAAAATTTCAACATCTTTAATTATATTAATCATTCTGTTTAAAATTTGGTTGTTCTTTCAATTCGAGTAGTAATTCTTTTTCTTTATCAGTCAAATTAGTTGGTATGTTAATTGACGAAACATAACAAATAAATTTACCGACATTTCCTCTTCCATCAGAAATACCCTTACCTTCGATAGCAATTTCATCAGTAACTTTAGTATTAGGTTTAATCGTTACGTCTATAAAGGTATTGTTAAAATATTTCACTTTAATTGTTCCACCAAGGCAAGCATCAGTAAAGTTTAATGCAATTTGTACAATTACATCTAATCCTTCCAAATCGAAATAAGAGTCTTGAACATAATTAGGTAATATCATAACATCGCCATTCATATTACCATTAATCGGTTCATTGCCAGCCCCTTTAATCAAAAGCATTTTATTAAAGTATAAATCTTTTGCTTTAAACTTTATTTCATCTTCGAATAATGTTCGCTTATTACCATTACAATTAGGACATGGATTTCGATAAATAACACCTGTACCATTACAATGAGAACAAGGAGTTACTTGTTGCATAACGCTAAAACCTTGATTAAATGTTTGTATAATCACGCCATTACCCTTACAGTTAGGACATTTTTCTTCAACTGTCTCCGACGTTTTACCTGTGCCTTGACAATTATTACATTTTACAAAACGTTTATAACGATATTTATATTCTTTATTATTGAAAATATCCTCAATCGTAACATTAGCGTTTAAGCGCAAGGTTTCACCTTTTGTTTCGGTATTGTTTTTTTTCGGATTGACATGACGAAATGGATTAAAAAAATCGCCAAAACCGCCAAAATCAAAAGGGTCAAATTTTCCTTGATTTAAATAGGCTTGACGTTTTTCTTCATTTGATAAAACATCATAGGCTTCATTAATTTCTTTAAACTTTTCTTCGTATTCTTGCCTTTCCGATTCACTTGGGCATCTGTCAGGATGATATTTTTTCGAAAGATTACGATACGCTTCTTTTATCTCAGATTGAGACGCATTTTCTGTCACGCCCAATATTTTAAAATAATCTTTTTCTCGCATCATTATTAATTTTTAATGAAAAAAAGATAAACGGCATAGTTAAATCAACTACGCCGTTCATCATAATTATTTTACTTCTTCAAAATCGGCATCTTGTAAATTTTCACCGTTTGTGGTGTTGGTCTGACCATTATTGCCACCCATATTGAAAATGTCATTCATCGGATTTCCGTTCTGACCGTTTGGATTTAAATTTTTCATTTGAAAATTATTCCAAAATGCTTCAACCTCTTTATTAAGGTTTTCAATCTGAGTCAAATCCTTTGAAGAAATTGCGCTATCAAGTTTTGTGTTGTAGTCTTCAATTTTCTTCTTTTCATCATCTGTCAACTTATCAGACAATGTTTCAAGACTATCTTTATTAAGATTTATCAAAGACTGCGCTTTATTTATCTTGTCTGCTTGGTCTTTCTTCTTTTTATCATCTTCAGCATACTTTTCAGCATCATTCTTTGCTTTTTCAATTTCCTCTTTACTAAGAGTATTACTTGATTCAATGGTAACACTTTGCTCTTTTCCTGTACCCTTATCCTTTGCAGTTACATTCAAAATACCGTTGGCATCGATGTCAAATGATACTTCAATTTGAGGTACACCACGTTTTGCTGGAAGAATGCCCTCCAAATTAAATATACCAACAATCTTATTGTCCGCTGCCATTGGACGATTACCTTGCAATACCTTAACCGTTACTGCCGTCTGATTATCAGTTGCAGTTGTAAAGATTTCACTCTTCTTACAAGGAATAGTTGTATTTGCTTCAACCAAAGTATTCATACAACCGCCTTGTACTTCAATACCATAACCCAACGGTGTAACATCAAGAAGCAAGATGTCGGATTTCATTTCTCCGCCAAGAATTGCGCCCTGATAAGCGGCTCCTTCAGCCACAGCAAGGTCTAAATTAGCCGACTTTATCAAGTTGGCATTGATTTCCTTCAAACGCTGTTGAACAAGCGGAATACGGCAAGAACCGCCCACCAATAGAATACCATCCAACTCATTTCCATTAACATTAGCAAGGCGAAGTGCCTCTTTTGCGCACTTAACAAATTTATCCATAAAATCATGAATAATTGTCTCAAATTCAGCACGGCTCAATTCATATTCAAAATTGATTGGCTTACCATCACTAAATGCAATATACGGTAATGATATATGAGTACTTGATGATGTTGATAGTTCTATCTTTGCAGTTTCTGCGGCTTCAGTAAAACGAGCAAGGGCTTGGTCATCAAGATTTACACCATTGTTTTCTTCTGTAAACTTTTTGATAAGATGCTGCTGAAGTTCTCTATCGAAATTAGAACCTCCCAAGAATACATCACCATTCGTTGACAAAATCTCAACCAAGCCATCATCAATTTCACATACTGAAAAATCCAAAGTAGCACCACCAAAATCGGCAACCATATACTTGGCGTTTTTATTCATATCCAAGCCTGATGACAATATTGCAGCGGTAGGCTCTGGAATCACACGCTTTACGTTAAGTCCAGCCATTTCACCTGCCAACTTAGTTGCACTTCTTGCACTATCACCAAAATAAGCAGGAACAGTAATTACAGCATCATGGACTTCTTCACCAAGATAATCTTCAGCAATCTGTTTCATCTTTTTCAAAATCAACGCTGACAAGCCTTCTGGTGTATATGTTTTACCATTGATTTCAACTTTAACCTTATTATTGTCATTGACAACTTTATATTGCACATGCTTAATTGCTTCACTTGACTCATCAAATGTAGCACCCATAAAACGCTTAATAATACGTACAGTTTCAGTCGGATATACTACTTGCTGACGTTTAGCCGAATTACCAACCTTAACATCATCCTCATTATGCAACAAAATCACAGATGGAGTTCCATAACTTCCTTCCTCATTAACAATAACGGTAGGTTTACCATTTTCCATAACCGCAACACTTGACATTGTGCTGCCCAAATCAATTCCAATTACTTTACTCATAAAAAATTTAATTAGTTTATTTAGTATTCAGCAAATACCGTGCCAAATACTAAGAATGTCAGAAAAAACATAAAAAATAGGGGCAGTTTCACCCCTGCCCCTTAACCTAAGTACGTCTTGCGAAATTCCTACTCTAAACGACTTAATGCAATATGTTTATTATTATTAACAATAATGTACATATTAAAGGGAAAAGAATTGTTGCTAAAAAATCGAGAAAATCAAATTTGTTACCATATAATTTGTCCTTATATTCCATACCTAAAGCAAGGCAAACGACAAATCCAACAGAAATGGCAAAACTTAAAAATATTCCATCGAACAACATTAGCATACAATTAATGTGTAAAGCAACAATGGTAAAAATTACACATGTAAGGTAAAAAATACCGCCATATATAAAATGTTCCAATCGATTAGATTCTGTAATCCATTTAAATAATTTCATTAATTTCTTTTCCTTTATTATAAATATTATTTTAGTCTGAATTTAGAACGGAAAATAGCCTAAATCTGCAAAAAAATCTACAACCTCACTATCAAGAAGGTAAACTTTATCGACTAAATTACCATTTTCATCAACAATTTTTATATAGATGTCAGATTTCTCATCCTTTGGAAGACCTGTCTTATTCGGAATATTTTTCAACTCTGAAATAGGCTTCCTCTTCGAACAAACTTTTGCCGTCTTATCAGTATTTTTCTGTTTTGTCTGCTTAACATTCCGATAATCACAACCCATTGTAATTGCTTTAAGCAAATCGTTCCATTCGTCTGGTGTGAATGTATCATTATACATTTCGCTTAGTTCTGATACAGATGCATCATCAGTAACTTCAACACCATGACTAATAGATTCCTTCAAGGAATTATTAAACAAACTATTAATTCTTTTTCTTTCTATGCCAAGAGTTGACTTAATGATTGATGAAGAATCAACCCAATCAATCTTCTTAATCTTCATTGAAAAATAAGGCTTTCTAATTGCTCTTTCAGCAGCCAATCTCAATCCGAATGACTTGTCAACCTTATCCTTTGGATGAGTGATAGCAAGTCCAAAATTCAACTTATCCTTCATCACAATGCAAGCAATGACAACATAATGTTGCTTGCCGAAAATATCAGTTGATTCAACATCTACTGAAAATACATTTCTTTCAGTACCGAATACTGTCATTGCAGTTCGCTTAAAATCAGGTGATTTAATATTCATAACTTATTTATTTTTAAAAATTATTCATTCATTTCTTCATAGACTCTTTCCAAATACGGCGTAAAAACATCATCCAATAATTTCCAATCAATTGAACCATTTTCATCAATCGGAGCACCGACATTTCTGTCATCAATTGAAAACATTGCATGGCATTTATTACTATTAGTCCATTTATGCTGAGTCGGATTTTTCCCAACTCCATAAAGTTCAATGCCTTTATCCTTAAACCATTGTATTGCATCTTCTAATTCTTTATCAGAACGCATTGTGTCAAGAATTAACCCTACATTGTATTTTTTAATCCATTTTTTTAATGTTTTAACGCATAAAGGCAAATCTTCTCCAATACTAGGGTATCTATGTACGACACAAGTACCGTCAAAGTCTAAAGCAATTGTAATTTTATGCTTTTTCTTATCACTTAAAATACTGTTCAAATTCATACTTTCATAATATTTTCGGCAAAAATACAACATTTTTTTATTACTTACAAAATTTTTCTAAGTTTTTTTGTAACATCGGGTAATTTTATTTTTTCATAGTTACCATTGTCTTTCAGCCATATTAATTTTCGGTCGAGTACTTTCAATCCTATATCTTCCAAAGGTATTTGATAACCCGACAATTGCACGATATAATCGCCTAAAGATTCTTGATAATATTCAGAAAAAGGCTCATACATTCTTTTATTATTCTTACGAGAATAACTATTTTTCAAGTCTTTATTCGTCTTATAATCAAAAATGCATAGCCCTGCTTTACTTTCATCCCCATCACCATCATAATAATAAAGCATATCAAAAGTTCCACAGTATTGATTTTTCGGATTTAATGTTTCATCTGGATTTTTACCACTATATACTTTCGCTTCATTCATTACCAACCAATAAGATGGCGGTAAATCATTCATAAATTTAATGATTGCCTCTTCTTTGCCACATATCGGTATTAGCCAATTTTTTTCTTCTATATATTGCGGTAATATTTCATCAACAATCAATTCTGGATGCTTTGCACGTAAATACCCTAAAGATTCTCCAAAAGCGTGAACTCTCGTCCCTAAAATAGTCGCTTTTAAACTATTATATTTCCATTCATCAAGCCAATATTGAGGTGTAAAACCTTGCTTTTTGGCAGTCGAAATAGATTTTTTAACCGCATCAAATTCATCCTTAAATTTATGTGATAATGTTGAAACTGAAGGCAATTGAACTCCATGTAATAAATAACGATGCCCTTCTTCATAAAATTCCAAGTCTTCAAAAGCCTTAATAATCTTATGACGGATTTCAGTTACTATTTTCGGTTCACCTTCAATAACAATATCATAGTTTTTTTCAATTTTCATTATTCAGATATTGATTTTTTTTAATTTTATTTTATATTTATTAATATAAAGATAAATTCTTATGAAATTAATTAATAAATTACCTTTTGTATATTTTATTTGGCTATTTTTAAGTCTTATCATTGCAACAGTATCAGTTATCATTCATACTGATTTAGCAATGGGGCTTGCTGCTATAATCATAGTCGCATCCGCTTTTGCAATTTATTTTTATTTCAAAAATAATTTTACTAAGTGATTTTTATAATTTCTTTTTTTTTCATATTAAGATGACTTCAGAAGAATACTATTTTCTTCTGAAGTTTTCTTTTTCCAAAATATACTTAAACGCACTATATCTTTTGGAAAAAACAGATTGCTTAAATCCGAACTTTTTATATAAATTAATAGCAACAATATTAAAAGAATAACAATATAAACTGATTTTCTTATATTTGTTTTCATTGAACAAATAATTCAAAATTTCATTTAATGCCAAACTTCCATAACCTCGCCGACGATAATTATAATCAGTTTCAAAATTCCACAAACAGCCATTGGATATGTCACCTTTAACTATTATTTCATCGTTTAAATAATAATTAAAAGTTATCTTTCTATTAATTTTTATTATTTCTAATCCGTTTCTCATATTTTATTATTTTTTGCAAAGATAATAAAAATAACATAAGCAACTATTTTTTTCACAAAAAAAATGGCATCTAAAAATAGGTGCCATTTACTGCGAATCGCCATTCGCTATAAAAATGATGTATTTTAATAAATGTAGGGTGCTTAATGGGATTCGAACCCATATCTTGTAAAACCACAATTTACCGTTTTGCCAATTGAAACTATAAGCGCCATGTTTTTTTTTAAAAGCGAGCGGAGGCGGAAGGATTCGAACCTTCGGTGCGACATGCGTCGCACGGCGGTTTTCAAGACCGCTGCTTTAAGCCAACTCAGCCACGCCTCCATTAATTGTTGCGGAAAATGGAATTGAACCATTATCTTCAGGTTATGAGCCTGGTGTGCTACCATTACACCATTCCGCGATGTGAAAAAATCATCACTGATTTTTGAGCCTTTTATTGGACTCGAACCAATGTCTACTGGGTACAAACCAACCATTCTAACCAACTAAACTAAAAAGGCATTTAATTTGCAATAATTTGATTCGAACAAATACCTCGATACTGCGCGCTTACCGACCAATGCGACCATTACACCATATTGCAAATTATAGTGTGGGTGCGGAAAGATTCGAACTTCCGAAGACCGTAGCCGAAGGTTTTACAGACCCCCCGTTTTGACCGCTTGCATACGCACCCATTTCTTTTGAGCCTCCTGTTGGATTCGAACCAACGACCCAACTTTCATCCTAGGTTTAGTTGCGCTCTACCGACTGAGCTAAAGAGACATTTTGCGGAAAGTAAAAGATTCGAACTTTTGGTACAAACAAAGTTGTACGACAGCTTAGCAAGCTGCTGCTTTAAACCACTCAGCCAACTTTCCTTTTATGTTGAGTTGCGGGAAACAGAGTCGAACTATTATCTCTAGGTTATGAGCCTAGTATGCTGCCATTACATCATCCCGCGATGTTTTAAAAAAAGCGGTGCGTATGGGACTCGAACCCATGACCCCAAGATAGACAGTCTAGTGTTCCACCAACTGAACTAACGCACCATTTTAAGCTCTCCGTGCAAGGCTCGAACTTGCGACCCTCTGATTAACAGTCAGATGCTCTAACCAACTGAGCTAACGAAGAATAATTTTCTTATTTTTTTTAATATTGTTACGGAGGTAGGATTTGAACCGTTTTTTACGACCTTCGGCTTATGAGACCGACGAGATAGACCAACTTCTCCACTCCGTTGTCAGGGTAGCAAGATTCGAACTTGCAACCTCCACATCCCAAATATGGTATACTACCAACTGTACGATACCGTATATAAAATTCTAATAAAATCAATGATTTTATTACATTTTATTTCTTGCTTCAACCTATCGCTACTTTTTAGGTGATTAATCACGGTCATCCATAGTTGGATAGTCCACAAGCGTAAATTCGGATGTACGGCATCCTATTTTTTTATTAGAATATACGTTGTCAGGATAGCAAGATTCGAACTTGCGGCTTCCACATCCCAAATGTGGCGCACTACCTACTGTGCCATATCCTGTTTTATTTGTTTAACGATGCAAAGATACAAACATTTTTTTAATAAACCAATTTTTTTTTCAATTTTTTTTAAAAAAAATGAACGGTAACTTTTTTAATTATTACCGTTCATTTGAAATTATGCATTACAAAACAGAAAGATTTCAACTTACGATAATAACTTTGCATGTACGCATTGATGTAGACGATGGATTAGTGCTATCAAATCCATAATCATTTTTCGGCTGAAAATTATTATTATTTTTAAATGTGTACATATTTTATTAAGTTATTTTATTATAAATATTATTTAATTTTAAAAAATATATAATTTTATATGAAAATATTTTATTTTTTTTTTAATTATTATTATATATAATATTTTTTTATATAATAATTTTTAATTAAAATATTATAATATTATATATTAATTATTAATAGTGATAATAAATTCCTAATGCTTTTGGCGTTCCGTCAACCAAACTTGAATCGATTTGGAAATTAGCATAACTGTTACCATTCATTTCAAAAGTTTGGTCTGATGAATTAATTATCATTGGATTATTTCTATATGTTGCAGTAACTTCAGATATATTAAAAAATGCAAATTTTACAATTGTTAAATTTTTTGGCGTATAAAAATTACAAAAATTATCATATGTAAAATTAACAGTAAAACTCAAATAATTTGCTAGGTCAAACTGTTCACGTTGTTTTTTCACCAAACGGCTATAATATTCAGTCTTTAAGCACAGAAATGAAATAATGTCAACACTTTCATTATTA
>Ga0256407_10011927_pt1 | contig 11928 bp, 8 predicted proteins | sample RumenRJG_04DNA_FD_193489 | JGI IMG/M metagenome (GOLD analysis project Ga0256407, IMG submission 193489) | Bovine rumen microbial communities from Lethbridge, Alberta, Canada - RJG_04 | ecosystem: Host-associated > Mammals > Digestive system > Stomach > Rumen | place: Canada: Alberta | collected... | reverse complement strand
AGGAACGCTTTTGAGAGCGTGCCTGAGACGGAGACAGCTGTTATTCGGGCGAAGAAGTCTTCTTCTCTTCGGTGATACCGTGCTCCTGGTTGTAATTGGCTACGATATTCCAGATGCGTTCCGCGGGGTCGAGCAGATCGCTGAGAGAGCTGTCATGATTGAGCGTATCGATGATGTAGGCGATATACTTGCTCAGATCACAGCTACAGTGCCAGGGCTTCTCCAGAAGCTCGGGAGCCTGATAGACCAGGTTGGTGGTAAAGATTTTATCGATGATCCCCTTATCGTAGGCCTCATCCAATTTCTGAAGGCCGTCTGTAAACAGGCCGAAGGTGGCGAAGAAAAAGACTCGCTTTGCACCGCGTTTTTTGAGGGCGGCAGCTACTTCCAGAGCGCTGTCGCCGGACGCGAGCATGTCATCGATTACGACCATGTCCTTGCCTTCGACACTGGATCCCAGGAACTCGAATGCACGGATGGGGTAGGAGCCGTTGACAATCCTGGTGTAATCTCTGCGCTTGTAGAACATACCCATATCAAGACCCAGCACGTTGGCGAAATAGACAGCACGTTTCATGCCGCCTTCGTCCGGGCTGATGATCAGCATATGATTGCTGTCGATTTTCAGGTCATCGTAAGTGTTCAGCAGTCCTTTTATGAACTGATAGGCGGGCTGCACAGTGTCGAAACCGTTGAGAGGAATCGCGTTCTGAACACGGGGGTCATGAGCGTCGAAAGTGATGATGTTGTCGACACCCATTCTTACGAGTTCCTGCAGCGCGATCGCGCAGTCCAGAGATTCCCTGGATGTGCGCTTAGACTGGAGGCTCTCATAGAGATAAGGCATGATGACAGTGATTCGACGGGCCTTGCCCTCGACAGCCGCGATCACACGTTTGAGGTTGGCGAAATGGTCGTCCGGAGACATGTGGTTCTCGAAACTGAACATCTTGTAGGTCTCGCTGTAATTGACGACATCCACCAGGATGTAGAGGTCCATACCTCTGACAGACTGATCCAGTACTCCCTTGCCTTCACCTGTCCCGAAGCGGGGCACTTTTGAATTGATGATATAGGTGGGCTGCTTGTAACCGGAGTAGGAGGGGTTGTCAGGATGTTCATCCTGACGTTCTGCGCGCCATTGTGTCAGATAGTGATCGATCTCAGTTCCCATTTCTTTGCATCCGGAAGCTGTGATGAGCCCCAACTGTCCAAAGGGTGCATTGTTCAGTACTCGCTTATCGTGTTCGTTAATGGGTTCCATCAGATACATGTCCTTTCTTTTGAGGTGCGCGTCTGCGCATGGTTGTGATTCATGGCTGTTTACAGGCTGCGTATGCTTATTGTTTATGTGATTTATTCTTCATCGCGCAATACCCGTGACTTCAGTCGTGGGATACGCGCAAAAAGGGAAACTCACTTCATCGTGGGTACAATCCCGCGATGAAGAATAAACGCTCCGACACACCGAAGGTGTGTTGGATGCCCACGCGTGTGGTGCGGAAGATGATGCCCTTACGGGCATCCCGCAGGCGTGATCCCATGCTTCGCATGGGCGCAAGACTCGCGAGCGAGTCTTGAATATTTATGACCTTATTTTACCTGTGACCTGCCGGCGGAGCGGTTTCCGGGGCGCCGGAGGCTGTTAAACGATGGCTGTCAGTGCCTTCCGTTTCTGCGCCGCTGCAGCCGGATATCTTTTCCTGTGAGTTTGCAGATCTCGTAGGTGCTGGTGATGCGGGAAAAAACACGGTCTGAATATCTTGCCTGCAGCTCTCTGAGGGAGAGGTTGGTGGAGATGATCGTCGGCTTTCTGTTCAATCCCCTCTCACTGATGCAGGTGAACAGCTGGGATGCTACAAAGGCATTGGTGTACTCGGTCCCGAGGTCATCAATGATGAGAAGATCGCAGCCGTACAGATCTGAGGTGAATTCTTTCAGGTCGTCCCTGGTGCTGTTCCCGAAAGTGCAGTCGGCCAGTCTGTCAAACAGCGAAGATGCGCTGAAATAGAGGACTGACCTGCCCGCTTCGAGAAGCGCTTTCGCGACACAGACAGAGAGCATGGTCTTGCCGGTTCCTACAGTCCCGTAGAGGTAAATATTCCTGAAAGTGGTGTCGTATTCCTTTACAAAACGCTCACAGCAATGGCGCGCGTGACGAAAATACCGGAGTTCTTCCCCTGTGTAATAGGATTCTGACAAAGCAGAAAACCCGGATTCTTCTGTCAGTGCCTCCAGATTGGACTGGTCATAAAGAATAGTAGTTTCACGATTCTTCAGACAGTGGCACTTTTCCCTGCCTATATATCCTGTGTCCCTGCAGTCGGGGCAGTCCCAGGTGGGGTCGAGATAATCGGGGGGGAATCCGTTTTCAGTCAGAAGCCGGACCCGCTTTTGAGATATTTCTGCGGCTGTCCCCCGGAAAGAGGAGGCGTCTGCTGTACTGTCTCCAAGCAGTCTTTTGCGCAGAAGGGATACTGCCAGCGAGGGTGTCTGCTGTTCAAGCTCACGAAGAGCGGGGATCCGGGCGTATGCCCGGGCGCGGCGCTTTTCAAGTTCCCGGCGGTGCCGGTCCCGTATGCCCGCGTATTCATTCATGATGCTGTCATATTGCTCTTTTTTTAAAGCCACTTGCAAATACCCTGCTTTTGGATGTCGGATTACAGCGGAAAAACCCGTCCCTGCGCAGCCGCAATGAAGATGCGGACGAGCCGCGGATTACAGCGGAAAAACCCGTCTCTGCGCAGCCGCATTGATGGCGAGGACAGGAATCGGTCAGGAATCAGTCAGGAATCAGGTATCTGAAGAGGAGAGAAGTTCTTCCTCCAAGGCGTCAAAATCATAGTTGTTCTGTTCGAACTGATTGAAACAGTTTGAGCTGCGGGAGGATTTCCCGCTTTTTCCTGACTGCCGCGAGGAGGAGCGCCTGTTTTTTTCAGCTCCCTTCCTGCCGTTCCCCGCGGACGGGGAGGATTTGCCTTTGTCCAATGACCCGTAGGCGGCTGTGGAATACTTTTCAGCCTGAGCGGGGGTCATGATTCCCTCTGTCGCCCAGTTCTCTGCGATTTTTCCTATATAGCGGAAATCTTTCTTTTCCCTGTCCACACAATACTGGAGCAGGTAATCGATCATATCTTCCGAAAACCGGAGATTTTCGGAAATGTGATAAATGATCCGGATCTCGTTGAGAGAGAGCGGTTTTCCGATGTACTGCTCGATGACAAAGAGAAGCCTTGCTTTCCCGGGATCGCTGCGGAATTTTTCCAGTGCTTCCAGATCACCGGCCCCTGAAGGGGAAGATCCGGTGGGAAGCGGATCCGCGGCGCAGGCTGCAGAGGAAAGTGCCTGACCGCTTCGGATTCCTGATTCTGAAGGACCCGCAGGGGTAACAGCACCCGCCTGATGACCGTGATCGGCAATCATCTGACCGTGCGGTAAGTTTCCGGAAAATGAGGAAGCTGACGATGCCGCAGGACCTGCGGAAAAAGCTGTATTTGCACAAGTGCCGATCCTGTAGGGGCCGCTGCGGCCGGCTAAGTCTGTCCCCATGCCATGGGAATCAGGGCCGGAACCGTCCTGCGAGGGCAGATTTCCGCCTGCTGCCATGGGCAGACATACAGATTCTCCGGAAGAATCCGTCTGCGCCGCTTCGGAGGAGGAGGAAAAGGGCAGAACCCTGTTTCCGGATCCTGTGTCCGCAGAATATGTATGGCTTCTGCCTGAAGAGGAGGGACTGCACAGGCAGACGGAAATGAGATCATTTTCCTTACTGAACCGAAGATTCATCAGTCCCTGCTTCTCCCAGTAACGAAGAGAGCGCACCACATCCTTCTCTGTATGATTGAAGCGGTCTGCCAGATCGGACACACTGGTCGCCCTGCGCGCGCCAATCATACGCAGCAGATATAAATAAATCTTGATCTGCGCGTCGTTTGCCCGCTCCATATATTCATCTATGAACAGATTCGATACCATGGTCGAATCCGAACCGCTTTCGCTGTAAATGGTGAACACGTCTCATCCCCCCCGTCCGTATTTTTCGTCTCGCAATACCCGTGGAAGATTCCCCGATCTTTTTAGAGACTTGGCTTTTGCTGGAACATTAATATAACACAAAAAAAGTGAAGGGTGGAATGGACAAACTGACGAACTATTTTGGCCGACAGGACTGTTTCCGAAGGTCCTGCCAAATTGTGGATAACATCGAAAATGTGGAAAACTCTTGCAAACCCTATACTTTCCGTATCAGGTTTTCCACATTGAAAATACCGCTTTCAGAGGGTGTATTATGTGGATGATGTTGATAAATCACTCAGGAAAGCAGATTATCCGCGATTTTGTCAACGTCTCCGGCTCCCATGGTTATCACCAGATCATTTTTTCGGCAATTTGCCAAAAGAAATTTTTCTATTTCTGAAAATTCACTAAAATAAAAGCACTCGTGTCCGAGACTGCGGATTTCTGCCTGGAGAGTCTCTGAGCTGACTCCGAGAGTGTCAGTCTCTCTGGCGGCATAGACGTCCGCAAGGACCACGATATCGGCCTGTGAGAGCGCGCGGGCGAATTCATGCAGGAGGGACTTTGTCCTCGAGTATGTATGAGGCTGGAAGACGCAGACGATCCGGTCATGGGGGCAGGCTTTCGCCGCGCCCAGAGTCGCCTTGATCTCGGTTGGATGGTGGGCGTAATCGTCGATGATGGTAAATCCGTTTTTCACACCTTTATACTGAAAACGACGGTCCGTGCCCGAGAAGGCAGCAAGTCCTTTCAGGCAGGCTTCGCGGGAGAAGCCCATCCTGTCCGCGGCCGCGATGGCGGCGAGAGCATTTCCTACATTGTGCATTCCCGGGACATGGAGCGCGATCCTGACAGGAGGACCGTAGGCAGAAGGTCCGTTCAGAGTGAAAGAAGGATGCCCCCATTCGTCGAAAGTGATTTCTGAAGGATAGTAGGTATCCGGATCTCCTCCGGTCACGGCGGGAGCTTTCATGCTGAAAGGAATGATACTGCATTCAATCCCCTGAGTGATTTCCTGCCAGTTTTCAATCTCCGTGTCGATGACCAGCGCGCCTTCGGCCGGAATCAGACCGGCAAAACGGTGGAAAGAACTGCGTATATCCGCGAGATCCTTAAAGAAATCGAGATGGTCTTCTTCTATATTTAAGATGATTCCGATCATCGGAAACATGGAGAGAAAACTGTTTGTGTATTCACAGGCTTCAGCAACAAAAAAATCGTTTCCCCCAACGCGGACGTTTCCCCCGATACTGGGGAGGTCTCCACCGATTGAGAGAGTCGGATCGGCGTCTGCCGCCAGAAGTATCTCAGAGAGCATGGAGGTGGTAGTCGTCTTTCCATGTGTCCCGCTGACTGCCACCGGAAGCCGATAATTTTTCATAATCTGGCCCAGGAGTTCCGCCCTGTTCAGGGAGGGGATTCCCTTTTCTTTTACAGCGACATATTCGGGGTTGTCCGGATGTATGGCAGCAGTGAACACGGCGAGATCAATGTCATCGGTGATGTTTTCCCGGCGCTGTCCTATGATAACTCGTATGCCGGATTTTATCAGATGATCGGTGTTTAAAGAGGCAACACGGTCTGAACCGGATACTGTGAAACCCTCACGGGCCAGAATCTGGGCGAGGCCGCTCATGGAGACACCTCCTATTCCGACAAAGTAGACTCGCACAGGGCGTTTGAAATCTATCTGAAACATGATTTCTGTTCTCCTTCAATAATTCAATATAAATTTAATATCTATTGTTCTGCAGGTACAAACCCGCTTTCTTATTCTGAATGATATAGTGATGCTGCCGGGACCCTGCACCGCCGTCAGATGTTCACGTCCTCCGGGGTGTGAACATCAGTGAATCTGCTTAAAGGCCGGTTAAGAGAAAAAATACAAAAAAGTCTTGTTGCGGCTTCTTCAAGATTCAAGTATTATTGACAACGGAGTATTTTTTACAATATCGTCACTTTTTTAAATATAATACAATAATTATGCATGCCGATACGCCGCCCAAACCACTGCGGGCTCAAATCCGGCGGCGGATCCTGGCCGCAGTGTGACCGTGACCTGCTCACTTTTAACCACAATGTACACCACAACCCCGTATAACGCAAGACAGAAACTGTACAGGATTGGGCGGAATGCTTAGAAATACAAACCGGAAATGAGCCCCGGGACGTTAAAATCCCCTTAAATTCCTGTCTGCAGTTTCATTTCCCTTCACTCTGTGTTATAATTATAGTGAAAATATTTTCACGAAATTGTGTTAACCCTTGCACAATTGACACTCATTTTTGCCCGTGACGGGAAATGCCGGAAGCCGCGGCCTGATACAGGCGGCGGATGTTGCACTCAACTGTGCGAAAAGAGGATTTTACCTGAGCGGACAACGGGAAATGCATAGGAGATAGGCTTAAATGTTTGTGAAAAAGGAAATGATCGCCATGCTCCTGGCGGGAGGACAGGGCAGCCGACTTGGCATTTTGACTTCTGATGTGGCAAAGCCCGCTGTTTCCTTTGGCGGCAAGTACAGAATCATAGATTTCCCGCTTAGCAACTGTATCAATTCAGGAATCGACACGGTCGGTGTGCTTACTCAATATATGCCGTTGCGTCTCAATTCGCATGTGGGAATCGGAATCCCATGGGATCTTGATAAAAACGTAGGCGGGGTTTCTATTCTCTCGCCCTACGAGAAGATCCAGAACACGGAGTGGTATACGGGCACAGCGAACGCAATCTATCAGAACCTTTCTTATATGGAAAGCTTTAATCCGGACTATGTCCTGATTCTCTCGGGAGACCATATTTATAAGATGGACTACGAGGCAATGCTTGAATCCCACAAAGAAAACGGAGCCGATGTGACAATAGCTGTCATGCCTGTCTCTATGGAGGAAGCGAGCCGGTTCGGGATCATGATCACGGATGAGAACGGGAGGATCACGGATTTCGAAGAGAAACCCGCCCATCCCCGCAGCAACCTGGCATCCATGGGTATCTACATTTTCAACTGGGATACGCTCAAAGAGGCATTGATCGCAAACAGGGATGAAAAAGGAATGGATTTCGGCAAGCATATCATCCCTTACTGCAGGGAGAAAGGCGCTCCCCTGTATGCCTATGAGTTCAATGGATACTGGAAAGATGTCGGAACGCTCACTTCCTACTGGGAAGCCAATATGGAGCTGATCGACATTGTCCCTGAGTTCAACCTGTACGAAGAGTACTGGAAGATCTATACAAAAAGCACTTCTATCACACCGCAGTATTTCGGGCCCGAAAGCGCAATCGAGCGGGCGATTGTAGGCGAGGGAACGGAAATCTACGGAAAGGTGTACAACTCTGTGATCGGGTGCGATGTTACTATCGGAGCAGGAAGTGTTGTCCGAAATTCCATTATCATGAATGGAACGGTCATTGGAGCAGGATGTTCTGTCGATAAAGCCATCTGTGCCGAAAATTCGGTCATTGGCGAGGGAACTGTTCTCGGGGAGGGAGAAGAGGTCCCGAACGAAACAAGGCCGGATATTTACTGCGGAGGAATGGTCACAATCGGAGAGGACTCGATGATTCCTGCGGGTGTCCGGATCGGCAAAAATGTCATGATTTCCGGGCACACTTCGGAAAAAGACTATCCTGACGGAAGGCTTGCCAGCGGTCGTACGCTGCAGATCACATCACCGTGAACCTGCGGCGGAGAACACAGGCTTCCGGCCGCGCCGATTCGCCCGCGGACGGCAGGACCGGATCCTGAAAACAGTTTGGCGCCGGACCGGCGCTAATGCCTCATGGCTCAGCAACAGTTTAACGCAGGCTGCAGCATTTCTGCGGCCCATACATCGATTGCATAAGTCTCTGAAAGGGGAATCTGCATAATGAGAGCAATAGGGATTATACTGGCAGGCGGTAACAGCAGACGGTTAAAAGAGTTGTCAAAGAAGAGGGCAGTCTGTGCCATGCCGGTGGCGGGGAGCTACCGGAGCATAGATTTCGCTCTCAGCAACATGGAATTTTCCCGCATCCAGAAAGTTGCAGTCTTGACACAATACAATTCACGAAGTCTAAACGAGCACCTGTCATCAGCAAAATGGTGGAACTTCGGAAGGAAACAGGGAGGGATGTTTCTTTTCACCCCGTCTTTTGCGGATGCGGAAAGCAACTGGTTCAGAGGAACTGCGGACGCGATCGCTCAGAACATCCATTTTCTGAAGACATCACATGAACCTTATGTGGTCATTGCGTCCGGCGACTGTGTCTACAAGATGGACTACAACAAAGTACTTGCCTATCATGTGGACAAGAGAGCCGATATTACGGTTGTGGTCAAAGAAGTGCCCGAGGACTTCAATGTTGACAGATACGGCATCGTCCGCATGGACGAGGATGACCGTATCCAGGACTTTATTGAGAAACCTGTTGTCGCACAGTATCACACAATTTCATGTGGAATCTATGTGATCCGGAGAAGACTTCTGATCGAACTTCTCGAGAGGAGCATGGACGAGAACAGATATGATTTTGTACAGGATATCCTGATCCGCTATAGAGGTCTGAAGCGGATCTACGGGTATCGGATGGAGGATTATTGGAGTAATATAGCTTCTGTTGAAGATTATTTCAGGACCAATATGGATTTCCTGAAGCCGGAGATACGGGATTATTTTTTCAGACAATATCCTGAAGTACATTCCCGGGCTGCGGATCTTCCGCCGGCAAAATACAATATAGGTGTAAATATCAAAAACAGTCTGCTGTCAAGCGGTTGTATTGTAAACGGCACGGTAGAGAATTCTATACTGTTCCAGCAGGTATATGTTGGTAATAATTGTGTAATTAGGAATTCTTTAATTTTGAATGATGTGTACATCGGAGACAACACTATAATAGAAAACTGCATCGTGGAAAGCGGCGACACCATTCAGGCTAATTCCTGTTACAGAGGTGAAAATGGTATACAGATTGTGATCGAAAAAGGCGAACGTTATACCATTTAGAAATGGAGAACGCTATGCGTGTTACAGATGTAAGAGTTAGAAGGATTGCCAGAGAAGGCAAGATGAGAGCAGTCGTTTCTATCACGATTGACAATGTATTCGTCGTCCATGACATTAAAGTGATCGAAGGAGAAAAAGGTTTATTCATCGCAATGCCCAGCAAGAAATCTGCTGATGGCGAATATAGAGACATCGCACATCCGATCAATTCCGAGACAAGGTCTATGTTGGAAGAGATTATTTTAAAGAGTTACGAACAGAGTGCTCTTCAGGAGGAGAACATTCAGGAATAGGATGGGGCTGCAGGTACGACAGCATAGCATTTACAACAGGCACCACTGATTGAACAGATGAAGGGCCGCTCAGGGCGGCATTTCGTGAGGGGGGCGTATTGAACGCTCCCTTTCATTTTTATACAAGAAGGTGACAGCATCATGGATTCATTCTTTATTATCGTAGGACTGGGAAACCCCGGCCGCAAATATGACGGGACCAGGCACAATGTCGGATTTGATGTGATAGACGAGCTTGTGGACCGGTTTCACATAGGAGGACCCGAAAAATTCGGCAAGTCTATGATCGGAAAGGGCAGGATCGGGGACAGAAAGGTGATCCTGGTCAAACCCATGACTTACATGAACCTGAGCGGGGAGGCAGTGCAGGAGATCGTGCACTATTTCAAGGTGGATCCACAGCAGGATCTGGTCATTATTTCGGACGATATCGATCTGGAAGTGGGTCAGCTGCGCATCCGCAAAAAAGGCAGCGCCGGAGGGCACAACGGCCTGAAAAATATTGTGCAGCATCTGGGGAACGGGGACTTCACCAGGATCCGCGTCGGTGTGGGCGGAAAACCGAATCCCGACTTTGAACTCATGGATTTTGTGCTGGGACATTTTTCCGGAGAAGACAGGAAAGTGATGGAGGAGACGGTCTCAAAGGCTGCGGATGCAGTCGCCTGTATGGTGACGGACGGGGTCGATCTGGCCATGAACCGTTTTAATACGCCCAGAAAGAAAAAGAAAAAGCCGGAGAAGGACCAGACCGGTGAACAGACCGGAGCCGCGGATGATGCAGGCAAAAGCGCGGAGAAAGAACCTGCCGGACCAGAGGAGACAGCCGGACCACAGGCTCAGGACGCGCAGACTCAGGAACTGCAGGGAAAGAAATGAGACAGATCCTGGAAAACAGGGAGACCGCCTGGTGAACTGGAGGCATAGTTTTTAGAGATGAATGTATTTTTAGAACCGCTCCGTGAGCTGGAGGCATACAACTATATAAGACAGAAGCTGGAGGATCAGCAGTATTCCGAAGGCTGTGAAACGGAGGAGGCTTGCGGCATTCTTGCGGACAGCTGCGCGGACCCTCAGAAGACACATCTTCTCTATGCTTTATGCAGGGAGGACTCTCTCTCCGGCAGTTCCCGCCTCCGCCTGGTGCTTACACACAGCGACCGGCGGGCCAGGGAGATTGCCCAGGACTGTGCCTTTTATGACAAAAATGTCTTCGTCTTTCCCGCCAGGGACCTTATTTTTTATCAGGCGGACCTTCGGGGCAATGAGATCGACAAGGAGAGGCTCCGCTGTCTGAGACGCATTCTGGAGGGAAAGCCGGTGACAGTGGTCACTACTTTTGCTTCGCTGATGACTCCTCAGATCCCGCTTCGGGTTCTGAAGGAGAACGTGGTTGAAATCGGAAAGAGAGAGGCAGTTGACCTGGCAGAGCTGACAAGGCGTCTTGTCGAAATGGGATATGAAAAGAATTATCAGACAGAACGTCCGGGACAGTTTGCGGTCCGGGGCGATATTCTGGATGTCTTTGATCTGACCCAGGACAATCCGATCCGCATCGAATTCTGGGGAGATGAAGTGGAGACGATCAGGAGCTTTGACGTCCTGAGCCAGAGGTCGGTGGAGCAGCTGGAATTCATGCACATTTTTCCCGCTTCCGAGATGATCCTGGAAAACCGGAGACTGCAGGACGGTCTGTCCCGGATCAGGAGGGAGGCAGACCGGGTCGTCAAAAAACACAGGGAGCAGGGAAATCCCGAAGCGGCCCACAGGCTGAAGACAGAGATTGCCAGAATTACAGAGGAGGCGGGGGAGCTTCACCTGTTTTCCGGGCTGGAAAGCTTTATCCACTATTTTTATCCCATGACAGAGAGTCTGCTGGACCTGTTTCCCAGGGAGCAGACCCTGGTCTTTCTGGATGAACCCCAGCGCATTCTCCAGCATGCCAACGGGGTGGAGACGGAGTTCAGAGAGAGCATGATCAGCCGCTCGGAAAAGGGCTATGTCCTGCCGGGGCAGATGGATCTGATCAGGGAGACGCCTGAGATACTTATGTCCCTGGAGAAATACCGCCGCGTCGGTATGACTGTGCTGGCCGGGACCGCACAGAAGACGGATGTATATATCACTTCACCCGACCGGTATACGTTGGAAAATGCGGGCGGATGGTCTGCCTCCTCTTCAATCGGGGAAGAACTGATTCCCCTGAGTCCCAGGGCGGCGGGAAATACAGGGCAGGAACCTGTGTCGGAACACTCATCCGGCGGCAGGGAGGACGCAGGGCGCTTTGCCATGCACTTTGAACGTATTGTGCAGATGCACGCCAGGGAGGCCTCTCTTTCAGGACTCAGCTATGAAGGCCTGCGCGAACAGCTCTCGAAGATGCGGGCAAAAAAAGAGCGCGTGATCATCGTGTCGCCGTCCCGGACCCGGGCAAAGAGACTGGCAGAACAGCTGACCCTGGATGATGTCACGGCTTTTTACAGGGAAAATGTCCTGAAGCCCCTGAAGCCCGGCGATGTCATGACTTATTCCGGCAGGATGAGAAAGGGATTTTCCTATCCGGAGATCGGTTTCACCATGTTGACGGAATCGGATATTTTCGGAGAGGAAAAAAAGAAGAGAAAAAAGA
>Ga0256407_10011925_pt1 | contig 11931 bp, 9 predicted proteins | sample RumenRJG_04DNA_FD_193489 | JGI IMG/M metagenome (GOLD analysis project Ga0256407, IMG submission 193489) | Bovine rumen microbial communities from Lethbridge, Alberta, Canada - RJG_04 | ecosystem: Host-associated > Mammals > Digestive system > Stomach > Rumen | place: Canada: Alberta | collected... | reverse complement strand
GCTTTTACGCGAAGGAGAAGATGATCCCGATTCACCTTTTCATGCATTGCTGCGGCTGCATACGAAACAGCACGCATCCGGAACTGCTGTGCCTGGCAGGAGACGGAACGCTGCAGAACTTTGGAATCGGCAGCCTATATACAGAAACGGCAGGATATTACAACCGGGAACTGACACCTCGGAGGACTGCCAGGGAGGCTTTGACACAGATTGAAGTGCTGGCCGGGAAGAATCCATGGCTGGTGGAAGGATGCAACAAGAACAACCTGAAGACGAGGCAGAGCCCGGTATGCAATTTTGAAATAGTGTTCGGAAGTGACTTCGGTGGTAAAAGTTATACGGCATATCACGAGGACTATGAATCTGCCGGAATCAAAGCCTTCTGCGAAGGCCTGGAGAAGATGCTGAAAGATGCGACCGGGAGCGTGTGGTGCTGTGGGAGCAGCAAAGAAGACTATTACGCCAGAGGCTATATTTCGCTGCTGGAGAAACGAAATGGGTGTATTGAGGTAACGGAACTGCCGGAGGAGACGGTTGGAAGACTGCATTACCTGGAAGAACTGATAAAAGGAAAGGTGACGGTCTACTGGCGTCCTTCACAGGCGGAAGGAATCGGGGGAATTGTGCTGTGTGACGATGACGGAATGATCCTGTATGACGGTCCATACGGATATAATCCAGAGAAAAACCTGATGGAAGCTATCTGGCAGGTCACGGGCGAAGCACAGACAGGGAAAAAGGCAGACCGGACGGGAAGAAGGAAACTGACGGCAGAATATGATATTGCCCCTGCCGGTCAGAAACTGCCCGAAGGAAGAAGCGCGGAGGAAACAATACGGAAACTGCAGCTTTTCTTTGGGGAAAGGGACAGGATTATTGACGAAAAGATCTGGGCATACCAGATCCAGATTCAGGATACGGGAATGCACGTGGGCAAATTCTATTTTGTCCGGTAAAAGGAGGGATGACAGATGGCACGGGAAGCGGTTGTAACCGTGGAAAAAACAGGAGACGAAAACCTGCGGGATATACCTGTAAAGGTGACGGCGTCCTATATTTTCGCGGGGCCTGCGGCGCAGCCGGGGACAGACTGTTTCCGGTGCTTCTGCCGGAGCCTGGAGGATAATGAAAGCTATCTGGCCGGGATTCTGGAAAACGGGACGGAAAACCTGGATGATCTGAATGATTTTGAACGGGAATGCCTGGCTAACCTGGATCCGGAAAACCTGTACAGGATGGTGGCGCTGATTTCCCGGAAGGATTATACGGTGGAGTACCTGCCGGTGCACTGCCATCCGATGGCGGAATGCGCGGAACGGGAACCGGCGGGCTTAACACCGGGAATGAACCAGGCTTACCGAATGGATCCGGGAAAGAGAGCAAAAAAAGGAAATGAGATATTCAACCAGGCACATGACGGATGGCTGATCAGTCCGCACAGCGGTATTGGCCGGCGAATTGTCAGAGACTGGGACAGCCGGATTGTGCCCATGTATTATGTAAAAAGCAATGTGCTGAACAGCCGGTATTATTCCTATGGCCGATCAGAAACGCTGGAAACATCACGGATGTCCGCAGAATTTGAGATGCTGGAGCGATATGCGTCCATTGTGCCTCATACAAAGCCGGAACTGGCCGGAAGCTATAATGAACTGACGCGGGCGGGATTCCGGATGGTTTCACCGGAACGCCTTTCCATGAGTAAATTCAGCGATGAAGTAAGAAAGCAGTACGGCTTTGACACCTATTCCGATGATAAAAGTTACCGCTGGCGCAAGACCATAAACCTGACTGATGGAATAGACTATTACCTGCCGGAACAGGTGATGTATTATGACGCGCAGCTTGTGAGCGGAGAAAAACGCTTTCTGTATGAAACCTCCAACGGGTGCGCTATGGGTGGTACCTATGAGGAGGCGGTGGTATACGCATTGCTGGAACTGGTGGAGCGGGATGCGTTCCTGATGCACTGGTATAACAGGATTGCACCGAAGCAGTTGGATATTTCCGGAGTGAAAAATGATTACCTGCGGGACGTGGTGAGATACATGAACTGCATCGGATATGAGATGCGGGTGATGGATATCACCATGGAGACGGGGATACCGGCTATCTGGGTGGCGGCGATTGACAGAAACCATCACGGAAGAATGAAATGCTACAACGCTGCCGGCGCACACATGGATCCGGAGAAAGCGCTGGAAGGTGCCTTGGTGGAGGTTACGACAAGCATAGGAATCTATGACCGGATGATCCGGAGCGGAAAACTGGATGATCGGCTGGCACAGCTGTCAGGACAGCCCGACAACGTGACCGATATGGAGGACCACGTATACTTCTACGCACTGGAGGAAAACTATCCTCACATTGAGCCTTATTACCGGAACGAGGAAAAGATTGGTTTTACGGAACGATTCCGGGAATGGTACAGCCAGGAGGATCACTCCTTTACACCGGAACAGTTTATTGACCGCTTCAGGGACCGGCACAAGGAAATTTATGTAGGTGTGCTGGACAGCAAGGTGAACCGGGAACTGGGGCTGTGGTGCGTGAAAGCCGTGATCCCGACAATGCTGACAATGACTTTTGGCGTGAAAAACCAGCGGCTGAACCTGGAACGGATCAGGAAAGGTGCAGTGGATGCGGGAATTACAGACAGAGAGATTCCGGAAGAGGAGATCAACACAACGCCTCATCCTTTTCCGTAAGTAAAGGAAAATGACGATGGAACTGTTTGACAGGATTACAAGATACCGCTATGAATACCCAAACCGGTATTCCTCCGTGAAGTTTATCGACTATATGATCACGGACCTGGAGGAAAGCAGGGAAGAGGAACTGCCGGGAGAACTGGCGGACATCTGCAGGATTATCCGGCAGGTGTTCGGATACTCCCGATATGAGCCGACGAATCCCTACGGATTTCATAAACGGGTGCCGGCTGCCCGCAATGTGCATACCAATGAGGCGTTTCTGGTCTGGGATGGCAGGATCAGCCGGTATAACTGCAAGAGGGACGTGTTTGAACGGGTTGGCTTCTGTCCCGAGGAAACAGGCAGGATTCGCCTTGTTGCGGCAGCGGAACTGTGGCGGATCATGAAATTCTACGGGGAATTCGGCCTGGTGTTGCCACTGCTGGATGCAGGGCATATCCTGGCAGAGCTGAAAAAGGAACTGGAAACAGCGGGCAGAACAGCCGCGGAGATTCTGTACGGAGCCGCGGAACCTGAAGATTATGAACGGCTGGGGATGAGTCCCAAAAGTAACCTGATCACGCTGGACGTTGATCTGGGTGAAGGCGTTTTTCCGGGATTGACACAGGAGAGCCGCAGACGGTACAGCCGGGTGATGAACTATGATGAGGAAGTATCCGCCTATGAGGCTGCGGAGTGGGTCCTGCCATATGAAAAAGGCTTTTCAAGGAGAAAACTGGTCAGCAATTCACGGATGCTGAATCCTTTTAAGGAAACAGAAAAAAGGGAATCGGCTCATAACCATATCGGGATATGCAGCCTGGAAAGGACGATTCCGGAAGAAATTGCAAAGGCATATCTCAGACAGCTTGAAGATTATATGAATCATTACATGGAAGACGCAGGCAGATACAGGGTACACATGCTGTATACCACAGAGGAAGGCCAGCGACTGCAGAGGATTGAAGACGGAAAAGCCGGAACGGCGGAAACGGCCGGAATCGATAAAGGGCAGCTGCTTTACGATACGGCGAGGATGATCGATATGGAAAGCATGCCGGTCATAGTGTATATCTCCTATCTGTATGATGAAGCACTGACAGAAAAAGAAAACATCTACAACGCCCATATCGGGGCTGCGGAGATCTGCCACTGGTTCTTGCTGGGCGGGTGCGCGGACGGATACTTCGGAAGACCGATGCGCAACCTGAATGACGCGTATGTTGAAAAAGCGTTTGGCGCAAGGGACAGGGAACGGTTCGTATACAGCCTGATTCTGGGGAAAGCCAATACGCGGAACTATGTGCACAGACTATGAAGAGAAGGGTACGGAAAGATGGAATGGAACGCAAATCATTACTTTATCCATGACAGCACCTGCCACAACAGGTTTCTGACAGAATACCTGAAGCCTGAGGCGGAGCGGCTGGAAAAGGAAGGCCTGCTGGATCAGTATTTCTATATTGTGTACTGGCAGGGCGGCAACCACATCCGTTTCCGTTACAAGAGCCGGGAACCGGAAACTGTGGAAAGACGGATGAACGTACGGTTTGAAAGTTTCCTGGAAGGTTATGAACCGAAATACGTTCTGCCGGAGAAGGCTTATTATGAGCTTTACAGCAACAACAAGGAAAACGTGGAGGATATTACTTTTATACCTGACAAAAGCGCCAGGAGAATGGTTTACGAGCCGGAAACGGAACGCTACGGCGGGCCGCGGAGCCTTCCGCACTGTGAAAAGATATTCTCGCTTTCGTCAAAATATACCCTGGGGATACGCAAAAACGCAGGGAACAGCGTGATGAAACGGATCATCGGCGGGCTGGACCTGTTTACGCTGGCAGTCAAGGGACTCAGGGACAGGAAGCCGTTCCTGAGCCTCTACGGCCAGTATTGGAAAGGGTTCGCAGGGGAAAACAAAAAACTGTTTTCCACGGAAGAACTGGCAGAGAAATACAAAAAACGGTATGACAGTCTGATGGCAGACGCCGGGGATTATTACAGGGATTGGGAGATGGGACTGCGGGAGGAAATGGAACAGGTGTGCGAGACACAATCGGTCTATCCGGATCAGGATACGGCGGAAAAGATGATCCTTGCTTCCCAGATCCATATGACCAATAACCGGCTTGGAATTATTCCGCAGATGGAAGCGCCGCTGGCTGAAGTGCTGCGGATATGTGAAGGGAGCTGAAGCAGATGGAAACGACCTTGTGGAATTTCCGGGAAGAGGCGGATGAGAAAGCGAAACTGTATGAATTTTACCACCTGAATTCCGAACATACGGCGAGAACCCAGAGCTTTAACGCGCCCAAGATGGACTATAAACTGCCGGAAATGAAAGAGGAAGAGCGGAAAATTGTTTGGACAGTACCATATCTGGAAGACATCCCGGATGACGGGTTCACATTGAAGGAGGCACTGATGAGACGTCGTACCTCCTGGGATTTCCACAGGGAAGTGCTCACAGATGAGGAATTGGAAAAATACCTGGCTTACTCTTTCGGAATCAACGATAAGGAACAAAACCTGAAGACCTATCCTTCAGGAGGAAGACTGTATCCGGTGGAAATCTACCTGGTTCCCACACAGAAGCTGGCTGGAAAAAACAGGATTTTTGCGGGGGACTACTGTCTGAAGTACAACATGCATACGCGAAAACTGGAAAAGCAGTCAGAATCAAACGTGAGAAAGGTGGATACGCTGATCTCAGCGACAGATATCGGACCGTTTTCTTTTGATAAGGCACAGTTTCTGGTATGCCTGACGGGCAATCCGGAAGTGATGAAGAAAAAATACCACGCGCTGACATACAGGCTGATGCATGACGAATGCGGACATATTGGCCAGAACATGATGCTGACTGCCGGAATGATGGATCTGAACACTGTTCCGCTGGGCGGATTTTTTGAGGACAGAATCAGGGAATTGCTTGAAATCCGGCACACTGCGAAAAGAGTGCTGTATGTTTTCGCAGTAGGATAAGAAAGAGGAGGAGGTACGGGAATGAATGAACATTCTGTTGTGCGACTGAAAGATGATTATGTGTTTTTCCAGGAAGAGGAATGCATCTGCGTGTACCGGAAAAGCACTAAACTGGTGATCCTGAAACTGAAGGCGGGGGGAAATGCCTGGAACGACGCTGTGAAGGAGGACCTGAAAAGACCGCATCAGGTGCAGTGGCTGGCGAAACAGCCGTACTGGAACTGGCTTGGTCTCCTGATGCTGAAATATCAGGATCTCTTTGAAGAACTGAATGAAGCGGAAACGGAACAGGCAGTGATAAAGACTGACTATTTTTCTGTTGTCAATCCGACTCATTTTGCGGAGAACTTCCGGGTGGATGCTTCATTTCAGCAGACGAAAATATACCTGTGGGGTGTGACAGCACTGAATATGCTGCTGTATGAAAGCCTGAAGGAGTTTGTGCCGGTGATTTATATCATCCGGAAGGATGAAGATATGGCAGATGTAAACAGTTTTGCCGGCCTGAACGGGGAACGAAAACTGGAGGAGGATGTCCCGGAAGAAAAGATCATTGCAGAAAAAGATTTGACAGAACGGAAAGTAAGCAGCGATGATCTGTTCCTGATTGACGGAACAGGCCTGGATACAGACAGACTGACAGAGATCAACGATTTTATCACGGAACGGAAAGCTGCGGCGCTGTTCTATAACTGCACATACAAAGCGACCGTGATCGGACCGCTGGTAATCGGTGGGGAAAGCGCATGCCTGCGCTGCATGCAGAATCAGGATATCCTGACAGAGTATTATCCGGGCGAGAACGGCTTCCTGGACCGGGCGGCCTGGCATCTGTTTGCCTACTTTATTATCCGGATTCTGTATTATATCAAGGGAAGAAACCTGTACTACCTGCTCTCGGACACACAGATCCCGATCAACAAGGTGATGACGGTATCCCGGGATGATATGACAGCCAAAATGAAGTACCTGTACCGGGATGTCAGCTGCCCGTGCTGTAAATAGTCGTTGAAAATACAAAGAACACAAGAAAGAAGCCTGCAGACGTTGATCTGCAGGCTTCAGACTGTAGACAAAGTCCGAGGTCAAGGCCTCGGATTTTGTCATATAAAAGTGCCGAAAAGTCAATAAAATCAACACATGGAGGGCAATCTGTGGTATAATAATGGCAGAGGAAGTGAGCCATATGCTGCATGAGGAGCCCACCAAGAAAAGAGAGCAGATATCCTTGGTCTGCATCGATGAACTTGTTCCGCAGAACCATCTGCTGCGGAAGATTGACCATGTTATCGACTGGTCATTCATCTATGATCTGGTAAAAGAAAAATACTCGCCTGACTTTGGTCGTCCGAGTATTGATCCTGTGATCCTGATCAAGATTGTGCTGATACAGTATCTGTATGGTATTCGCAGCATGCGGCAAACAATCCGGGAGATTGAAGTCAATCTGGCTTACCGGTGGTTCCTGGGACTGGGTATGTATGAGAAGATTCCTCACTTCTCTACCTTTGGAAAGAACTACACACGGCGTTTCAAAGGAACAGACCTCTTTGAACAGATATTCTCAAAGATTTTGCAGACCTGTATCGATGCAGGGCTGGTAGATCCAAGTGAAGTATTTATCGATGCAACCCATGTAAAGGCTTGCGCCAACAGCAACAAACTCCAGCAGAAAGTCGTACGGGAAGAAGCTCTTTTCTATGAAGAGCAGCTGAAGAAAGAAATTAATGAAGACCGGATCGCACATGGAAAGAAACCAATGAAGGACAAGGATAACGACGATGACGATCCATCCGGAGAATCCGACAGCAAACCAGAGAAGGAAATAAAGGTCAGCACGACAGATCCGGACAGCGGTTGGTTTCACAAAGGGAAGCACAAGCAGGTATTTGCCTACTCGATTGAAACGGCTTGTGACAAACACGGATGGGTTCTGGGATTCACCGTCAATCCAGGAAACGAACATGACAGCAGGACATTCAAAGGGATTTATGACAAGATTAAGAATCCGGAACTGAAAATGGTTATCCTGGATACCGGTTACAAAACACCAGCAATTGCGAAATTACTCCTGGATGATGAAGTTCAACCCTTGTTCCCTTACAAAAGGCCGATGACGAAGGATGGATTTTTCCGGAAATACGAGTACGTTTACGATGAATACTACGATTGCTACATCTGCCCGGCAAACAAGATCCTGAAGTACTCCACAACAAACCGTGAAGGGTACCGAGAATACAAGAGCAACTGCCAAGACTGCGAATCATGTCCTTACCTCAGCCAATGCACCGAAAGCAAGAACCATGTGAAAGTGATTGCCCAGCATATCTGGGAGTCCTACATGGAACAAGCCGAGGATATCCGCCACACACTTGGGATGAAGGACCTGTACGACCAGCGTAAAGAAACGATTGAAAGAATCTTTGGATCCGCCAAAGAATACCATGGTTTCCGATACACGAATATGATTGGGAAAGCACGGATGTCAATGAAAGCCGCGCTAACATTTACGTGTATAAATCTAAAGAAACTGGCTAAGATAAAGGGAGAAAATCCCTCTCTTTCTGGCTATCTTTGGCACTTCCTGCAGTTGCTGAGAAGCTTGTTTGGAACTCAAAACAAAATGGCTCCAGCAATTGCTTGCTGAAACCACTTTGTCTACGATCTGAAGCCTGCAGACGTTGATCTGCAGGCTTTTCTATCTGGCGGAGAAGCCGGGATTTGAACACGATGGTGGACATACTGAAATACTCAGAACACCTTATTTTGCATGTTTATTTGCAGAAAATGTATTAAAATAACCACAATTGTATGGAATTAAAAGTGGTACAAATAGTGGTACAAACACAAATAAAGAAAAGCTTACACTGTCACAGATCCCAGCATTAGTTGCTGGGATCTAACTGATTTATTCAGATTGATATGAAGACAAATGTTCCGTCTCCGCATGCTTATACATACGGAGGCGGACCGAACCAATCAGCACAGATCAAGATCTTGAAGTGTAAGACATAGGTTAATTAAATGTTTTTATGAACTCTGACGATTATATCGTAAATCTCATTATGTTGGAATAGAACAGTTTCTGACGAATGAGAGCATTCTGAGCTAAAAGAGGAGACAGGGGAAAGCATATCCTTCTGAGAATCGGATCGTCCGCAGGCATTTCCGGCCGGTGATACTCAGGGAGACAGGGCGGCGACTCTTCCCATCCGCGGGCATGCATGGTAAAATGAAAAAAAGTTCATGGCTATGTATACATGCTAACGGACGGAGAGGATGACAATCCTATGAAAGTTGCCATCGTTGAGGACGAGATCAGGATCAGGGAAGGAATTGAAAAGCTGCTGAAGAAGCTGAACCGCAATTACGAGATTGTCGCCGTGGCGGAAAACGGCGACGACGGGCTGAAACTGATCCGTGAAACGAAACCGGATATCGTCATTACGGATATCTGCATGCCGGGCATGGACGGGCTGGAAATGCTGGAAAGGATGACTTCCGAGGGACTGCACGCGAAAGCGGTGGTGCTGAGCGCCTATTCCGATTTTGAGTACGCCCGGTCCGCCATGAAATACGGGGTGACGGAATACCTGCTCAAACCCACTTCCCTGATGGATTTTGAGCATGCCATGGCGCACGTTGAAGAGCAGGTGATGCTTGACAGGAGCCGGAAGCCTGCCGAGATTGGCAGTATCGATCAGGTATTCAGGGATCTACTTCTGGGCAGGATGAAGGCCACCCCCGAACTGGAAAGATACCTAAGCGACAACTACGGCATCCGTTCCGACAGCCGGTTTACGCTGATTCTGTGCTGCCCTGGCAGCCCATTCGAAGACAGGGCCAGGGAATACAACAGCAACCTCAGCCGGATTCTGCAGTTGTTTTCCCAGTGCCGGTACGTGACGGTGGATTTCTCCTACCGCAAGGTGCTGGCAACCGTTGCGTATGACTATGCCAGCCCCGGCAGCGTGCAGGCGATCCTGCACAGCCGGCTTGCCGACCTGGGGCCGGACGTCGCGGTCAGTTGCGGGGAAACGGCCGGGCTGTTCACCCTTCATGACACGTATGAAAAAATGTTCCCCTACATGGACTGGAATATCGCGCTGGGCGGCAGATCCGTCATCCGCTGGCCGGAGGTCACGCAGATCAAAACCGAATCCTGCATCTATCCGATGGAGCTCGAAAGCCGGATGCGGGCTGCCATGTACGCCTCAAACACGGACGAGATCGCCGCGATTCTGCGGGAATTCAGCGCTTGTTTTCAGGACGGCCGGATTTACCAGCCCCGGGAGATCAAGGAGTGCTATGTCCGGTTTCTGTGGCTCATAATTTCTTTCGCCAAGGAAACCGGCGGGGAAACGGGCCGGACGGTAGACCGCCAGAAACTGCTTTCCGAAATCATGGACGCGAAAACCAGGGAGGAACTGGAACACATCTCCACAGGCATCACGGCTTACCTGGCGCCGGCGAAGGCCGGCGGCAATGTGTCGCACCTGACCGTACGAAAAGCCATCGGACTGATCCGGGAATATTACAAGGACGGCATCACCCTGGATGAGATCAGCCGGCGGCTCCGGGTGACGCCGGAATATCTCGGAACGCTGTTCCACCGCGAAACCGGCACACCCTTCAGCACCTACATCCGCAACGTCCGGATTGACAAAGCGAAGGAACTGCTTTGCGGAACGCAGCTGAAGCTGTACCAGATCGCTGAGGAAACGGGCTATTCCGACCCGAAGTACTTCAGCAAGGTTTTCCGGGAAGTGACCGGGTTCACGCCCGCGGAGTACCGGAAGAATTACCAGGTATGAGGCCGATGCCGCAATGCTGCCGCTTCACCGCGTGTGTGTGGTGAAGCGCGTTTTTTTGCAAACGACTTTTGATTTTTCCTCTTTGATTAGTTTTTTTCGCTTTGAACCCGGCGCCAAAATGGCTATCATGGATCGTGGAAAGGGGGAATCATTTTGAACCGGATGAAGGCGTTCTTCAGGCATGAAAACGTCGGCCTGCTCTTTGCGCTGCCCGCGGTGGTTTACATGCTGATTTTTGTCGGTTACCCGATTGTGCATAATATCATTCTCGGCTTCCAGGATGTGGACGTTATGAATTTCCTGCGCGGTCAGAAGCATTTTGTCGCGTTTGAACACGACGTGGAGCTGTTTCATGACGAGGTCTTCTTCAAATCGGTGGGCAACACGTTTGTCTTCACGGTCTGCTGCCTGTTTTTCCAGTTCCTGATTGGTTTCGCGCTGGCGATGTTCTTTAACCGGAAGTTCTCTTTCGCCAGGCCGGTCCGGGGAATCCTGATGATGCCGTGGATGATTCCGATGACCATCACGGCGCTGATGTTTAAATTCATGTTTTCGACCAAAGTCGGAGTCGTCAACAACATCCTGACCGGGCTCGGAATCACGTCCGCCAACATCGAGTGGCTGACGGACCAGAACATCGCCATGATTCCGGTCATTATCGCGAACGTCTGGATCGGCATTCCGTTCAACATGATTCTCATCTCCACAGGCCTGACGTCCATTCCCGGCGAAGTGTATGAAAGCGCGGCCATCGACGGGGCGGGCCCCTTCCAGAAGTTCATCCGCATCACGCTTCCGCTGATGCGCTCCACGATTGAGTCCATCCTGGTCCTCGGGTTTATTTACACGTTCAAAGTATACGACCTTGTCTATGTGATGACGTCAGGCGGGCCGGTCAATTCCACCCAGTTGATGTCGACCTACTCATACAAGCTGTCCTTTGACAATTTCCTGTACAGCAAAGGCTCCGCCGTCGCCAACGCGCTGCTGGTGATCCTGCTGCTGGTCGGGATTGTCTATCTCCGGATTACCACCAGGGGGGAGGATGCATATGAATGAAAGCAAAGTGAGCCGCGGGAAGAATGTGCTGCTTTGCACGCTGGCCGTGCTGATCGCCCTGGTGCTGCTCTTTCCGATGCTGTGGATGCTGAACACCTCGCTGAAGACGGAAGCCGAAATCTTCCTGAATCCGCCGACGTTTTACCCGCATACGCTCAACCTGAAATCCTACATCGCGCAGATTGAAACCGGCGATTTCAACATGTTCCGGTCCTTCCTCAACAGCCTGATCATCTCCCTGGGGTCCATGCTGATTGCGGTGGTTCTGGCGGTGCCCGCCTCCTACGCCATTGCGCGATACCGCTTCAGGGGGAACCGGTCCGTGCTCCTCGGTTTCCTGGTGACGCAGATGCTTCCGGTTTCCGTGCTGCTCACACCGA
>Ga0256407_10011924_pt1 | contig 11931 bp, 1 predicted proteins | sample RumenRJG_04DNA_FD_193489 | JGI IMG/M metagenome (GOLD analysis project Ga0256407, IMG submission 193489) | Bovine rumen microbial communities from Lethbridge, Alberta, Canada - RJG_04 | ecosystem: Host-associated > Mammals > Digestive system > Stomach > Rumen | place: Canada: Alberta | collected... | reverse complement strand
ATACATGGTGTCCAACGGCCAAATTGGCTCTGATGCCAACCGTATGCGTGTACACCTGGAAGCTGTTGCTGATGCCACCGCACTTGCTAATCTTGGTGATTTAGCCCTTTTTGAGATTACATCACATGGTACACATTTTGACATCGTGCCTCATTCTTCAGAGGGTAGAAATGGTGATTATATATACTTGGTTGTGAACTTCAAGAATTTTAATGAACTCAAGGGAAGTGATGGCAAGAAAGGCGGTCCTAATGGTACCTATGGAACTAACACAGCAGGAATTATTGGCCTTTACAATCAGGAGGAGAATCACAAATGGTTTCTTGAAAGCGCTAAATGTACTACGCCTGTCATTACGTTTTCTAATACTACATCTACTATAACCATTACTGCCGGTGATGGGGAGTCCATCTATTATACCACAGATGAAAGCAATCCTGATGCCAATTCCTATGTATATACTGCGCCTTTTGAACTTACAGAAGGGATGGTTATCAAGGCCATATCAAAGAAGACCAATCTGATTGACTCAGAAATAGCGACGCTTACAGTAGTGAAGTTAGCTACACCCGTTATCACATTCAACGAGGAGACCAGAAAAGTTACTATTACAGCGGCGGAGGGTGCGATGATTTATTACACCACCAACGACACAGACCCTACCATAGGAGAGACTACAGCACATGGTGCATCACCCGTCGTTATTGCTCATGCCCTGCCTTCTACAAAGATTCATGCCCGAGCAGTAAAAAGCGGAAGCTTCAATTCTGATGTAGCCACAAAGACGGATATTCCCGTCAAGGTTCTTACGAACCCAACCATTATTCTTGCAGAGGACGAGTTCGTTTACGATGGTTCTGCCAAGGAGCCTGCCATCACCGTAAAGGACGGAGACGTTATTATCAGCGCTGATGAATATGTGGTGACTTATAGCAACAACACCAATGCAGGTACAGCTTCTGTTACCATATCAGACAACGCTGATGGCGACTATCAAGTGAATGATGGTTCAAAGAGCTTTACCATCTCTCCCAAGAGTCTCGGTGACGGTACTACGGCAGCAGGAGGTATCACGGTGGAGATGACTGACGATGGCTCGCTGAGTGCTGTAAAGGATGGCAGCACGACACTTGTGGAGAATACTGACTACACGCAGGAAACGGTTGAAGAGGGCAGTGACAAAATCATCACGATTACAGGCAAGGGCAACTACACTGGAATTGTCAAAGGTATCTACGCAAGCCCTGTTTTTGTCGATTCTGATGGAGGAGGCTCTGGACAGGCTGCAGCCGTGTATCAGGCAAAGCGAGACCTGTCTTGCCCATCGGGCATCAAACCCTATATCATCCGTAAGGTCAATCCGTCTATCGGAACTGCAGTTATTACCAAATTGGACTACATCCCCGAAGATGTCCCCGTACTGCTGTTGTCAGACGCTGAGGCCTCAGGATTTGTAGCATCCCCGAAAGACCCTTCCACGCCAGATGTGACAGCGCAGACCAAGAACAGCAATCTACTGAAGGTGTCATCAGGAGGCGAGACGGTTGGAGTAGCACAGATTTACATGTTCTACAAGGGTGAGTTCGTACTCACTAAGGCTGGTACCTTAGGCGAGGGAAAATTCTACCTCTATAATCCCAACTACACGACTACCCCAACGAGCGGGGACAGTGGCGGCTCGGAGGCACGAGGCTCCTTGCAGTTCATCATCGACGATGAAGAGACTACAGAAATCACGGAATTGGAGAATGCAACGACTAAGAAACAAGATACAGACATCTGGTACACCTTAGACGGTCGACGCCTGAGTGTCAAGCCCTCCAAGGCAGGAATCTATATCCATCAGGGACAAAAGGAATATATAAAAAGATAATAAGATATGAAGCAAACGATAAAACACATCATTCTGTTCTTTACATTAGTTATTGGGAGCATAGGCCATGCCTGGGCTATCGCAGGGAGTGATATTATCATCAACATACAGCCCAACAACACTGCAGGTACTGTGAGCGTGACCAGCATTGAAGGGATGAAAGTCACCATCTCTGCTACTCCTGCATCGGGCTATAGCATTGATGCTGCTCATATCATTGCCGAAAAGATGGTTGACCCTTTTGCTGCAGCACCTCATCATGCACCAGGTATTGCCTCTAAGCTCGACATCACCGACAATGGTGGCAAATCCTTCTCCTTCACCATTCCTACTGGCTATACAGGCGCTTATGTGACGGTGAATTTCTTTAAGGACACTCCCAATGGAATTACCTCACTTGACCAGATTACAGATTTAGCAGGCACCTATGTTCTTACGGCAGACGTTGATGCCTCAGGGTTCACTGGCAAAGGTGAATTTACAGGAACGCTCGATGGCGGCTTGCATAAAGTCTATAACCTGAGTAAGCCATTGTTCTCCTCAACTAACGGAGCTGTCATTCGCAATATAATCTTTGAAGATGTGAATATCTCATCAGACGACGGCGATGGCGATGCTGGTGTTGTGACTCCTAAGGCCGGAGGTGACACCCGAATCTATAACTGCGGCATCCTACCCACCTCGGCAGAGCGCGATGCCAAAGGAAATATCACAGGCTTCTATGGCAGCAGCGTTAGTGGTACGAGATATGTTGGCAGTTTGGTTGGTTTCCTTGATGGCACTTCACGTGTTATCAACTGTTATAGCTATGCCAATGTATCGGAAGGAAGTCATGTTGGAGGTATCGTAGGCTATAACAATGTAGCTACCACTGCAACCAACCTCAAGACGATGGTGATGAACTGCATGTTCTATGGTGAGGTCAGTGGTTCTTCAAAAGCTCCGATTTACAATGGCCAAATTATTACAAACGACGGTGATAATAGTGGTGTAAATAATTTTAATTACTTTTGGGCGGAAGCTTCTTATGTACAAAACAGAACTATTGATGTCTACAACTGTGCTCTTTCAGCTGAGACACGTTTTTTGGAGCGCTTTGAGTTCTTCCGCCATATGTTGAATAGCAACCGTGAACTGGCTGCATGGTGGGCAACAGATAGTCGTGACAACAAGGACGAGATGATGAAGTGGGTATTGGAGCCATCTCAAATAGGAAGTTTCATCCCATTCCCTATCCTTAAGACCCCAGGCAAATACCCATCCGTTGTGAATATCGATGCAGACCATGCAGAAGCATTCTCCGCTGATGCAGCTACAAAGAAGACGCAATACAACCAAGGGCGTAAATTTGGCACTTTGACAATAAACATACAGAATGCGTCTGGTGGCAATGGTAGCAATGCACCTTCGGGGGCAAATATAACTACGAATAGTGTTACTCCAAACATTACCGATAAAGATCCCGCCCATTTCAATTTTAATTATTATAAGGTGCAGCTACCTTATTATAATGATGTCGGTACGAAGAACTATACAGATAATAAGGTTGTGACCGGTTGGAAGATTGTTGCAATCTCAGGTGGAACACATAGTTTCTCAGATTCAAGTTCCGATGCCACGGCAACTGCCGACGGAAACGGTGATATCACGCTTACCACTCCTTATAACTTTGCAGACCGCAAGTGTACAGACAAGGACTTGTTTACAGTTGGTGGTCGGGTGTTCAGCCAAGGTGCTTACTTCGACGTACCTGAAGGAGTATCATCCATTACCATTGAGCCGTATTGGGGTAAGTGCGTTTATTTGTCTGATGAATACCTTGATGTAGTATATAAAAATGGTACAGGCGGCAATGCTAATGATGCTATGTATACTGCCTCTCCAATTTCAAGCGTTGATGGTTGGAAACGTTATACGAATAATACCGCATACGATATCAACGGCAGCAGTCAGAAAGTTTATACGACCATGACTAATGCCGTATCAGCTCTGAACCCATCAGGTTCCGTTTATGACAACGCTATCGTGCTGGTGGGTAATTTCCATATTTTGGATATATCCAATAAGACAGATAGTAAGCCATACACTATTATGTCCATAGACTTGGACAAAGACAACGAACCAGACTATTCGTATATTCTTCGTTTTAACAGTCGTGTTCGCGTGCATCCCGTCAGAGTCGATTTTATCAATATTATAGGTCTTGGTATGGTTCAAAAGTCTTCAGGTGGTACAGGTACTTATAACCTCGGTATTTTGCAGCCTTATGGATGGTTCGAATCAACTAACACCTCCTTATTCCGTTTCACTCAGTTTGAGTATGATTATGGGGGGGAGAATGGCGGTGCTCCAAGATTAAATAGTCCTATGATTTTACAAGGTGGTGTGATTGAACAGTGGGTGACTGTTGGCGGAAAAGAAGAAAAACATACGGAAGCTAAATCAGTCACATACTACCATGTTGGAGGCAATGTGTGGTTCAAAGAATTTCATATTGGAGTACACCAAGATAAAACTCAAGACAAGTTTGTCAGCCCTCATCCACCTATCTCTGTAACAGGTGGCGAATACGACATTTTCTACCTGACAGGTAACTATAACACGCCCAATAATGGTTATGATGATAATGCCGAGTGCTACATCAATGGAGGTCGCTTCAACAAGGTGGCAGGAACTGGTATGCAGGGAATAGGAGATCCTACAAACCACACAAATGGTAACATCACATGGCAGATAGATAATGCTGATATCAACGAATTCTACGGTGGTGGTATCAATGCAGCTCATATTGCACAAGGAAATATCATGACTGTTATCACAAACAGTCGTGTGGACCAGTTCTGTGGCGGTCCTAAGTTTGGTGATATGAATAGTGATAGAAAAGTTGTCACCAATGCTACCAACTGTACCTTCCGCACGTTCTTCGGTGCTGGTTATGGAGGTAATTCCTATAATCGAAGGTATCCTGATAACCAAAACAATAAAATCAATATCAATTGGAACTCATGGGTTTCTGGTCAATATACTAAGAAGTATGACGTGAAGTATGGTGGTGTTGAGACGCGTATAGACTATCAGTTTATTCCTATGTCAGGTAATAAAGATAATGTGTGTCGGCTGTATGTTGATTATGTTAGTTTCTCATTGGCAACCACTCGTGATGTTACCTCAAAACTTACCGATTGCACTATTACCAAAAGCGCACTTGGAAGTCTTGATCTCTTCAGTCAATGTGTCGGTAACTTCTATGGTGGTGGTAATCTTGGTATGGTTGACGGTCCTGTCAAGTCAACGCTCACAAACTGCACCGTAGAAGGTAGTGTGTTTGGCGCAGGCTACTCAGCAAGTATGCCACCTGTAGCTGTTATGGACAATAGTTTCCAAACTGAGCCGTATTATGACTCAAATCTTGGTGCCTATCTGGACGCAGTAATGCCCTCTACAGAAACATACACTTGGGAACACCGTGATGTGGTAAATTCAACAGAAACAGCTATTGACAAAACAAATCATATTCTTTACACAACTGCAGACCTCACAACCCTTGGCGCTGTTTCAGGTAAAGCAACCCTAAACATCGAAGGCACGACTACCGTTGCTGAAAGTGTCTATGGCGGTGGCGAGGAATCTGGTGTTGATGGCAATACAGAAGTGAACGTCACCAGAGGCACCATTGGTGCTCAAGGCCAAGGTGGTGTTGAGTATGGTAACGTCTATGGCGGTGGCAAAGGTAAGATTGGTGACAAGGTGGCTGGTTACGTTAAGGGTAATACGACAGTTAACATCAGTCAGGTATCAGCTGAAGCGCCCACCACCATTTACCACAATGTCTATGGTGGTGGTGCCTATGGCTCTGTGGGTGACTTCACCTATGATACATCCACGGGTATGCCTACGGCTTGTTCTGAGAATACAGGTAGTTGCACTGTCAATATCAAAAGTGGCACATTCGGTTGGAATGGCAAGGAGAATGGTATGGTATTCGGTTCATCACGAGGTGATGTAGCTGTTCCCGGCACAGACGGTGTTGATCCTAACGACCGAATGGCATGGGTTTACAGCACGCATGTCACGATTGGTGATGCCAATGCTGCAACAAGTCCTACGATTAAGGGTTCTGTCTATGGTAGTGGTGAGAACGGTCACACCTTCCAGAATACCATTGTGGATATTAAGAAGGGTATTGTCGGCATTACCGATACTAATATTGATGGAGGTGCTGCTTATGCTTATCGTGGTAATGTCTATGGCGGTGGTTGCGGTACAGATATGTACGATTCCGACGGTGATAAAACGCAGGATGCATATAACCCATTGGCAGGTATCGTAAAGGGTACTACCACCATAAATATCACTGGTGGACAGGTTGTTCACAATGTCTATGGCGCTGGCGCAATGGGTTCTGTGGGCGGTGGTGCTGATGCCACAAGCGGAAAGACTACCATTAACATTTCTGGTGGCCGTATCGGCTATGATGGTGTTGATAATGGACATGTATTCGGTGCTGCCCGCGGTGAGTATGGTGTTAGCACTGCTGCTTCAGGTCTTGCAAACGTCAGGGAGACTGAGGTGAACATCAGCTATACAACGACACCAACAGCTGATAATGACGGAAAGACCGCGCAGCTTATCGCCGGCTCTGTATTCGGTGGCGGTGAGGCCGGTACTGTCAAGGAGAGCGTAGCCGTCAACATGACGGGTGGTCTGATTCTGAAAGATGTCTATGGCGGTGGTGCCTTGGCTGATACGCAAACCGACAACTGGGATGCTACTGCAAATGAAAATGTGGGCGGCTGGGCTAATGCAGACGAGAAATCCGCACTCCATACCACTACCGTTCGTCTGACTGGCGGACGTGTCGGCGAAGAGGTCTTTGGCGGTGGACTGGGAGAAGCCGATAAGCCTGCTTATGTTTGGGGTGATGTGTTGGTTGACCTGAACGGCACGACCTCGTCTGGTGAAACAGGCACAGCCATCGATGCAAGTGCAAAAGGTTGTGTCGTTGGACAGATCTTCGGTTGCAACAACATCAACGGAACGCCTAAGGGCGACGTGATGGTGCATGTCTATGCCACACAATCTCCTAACAAAGCCGACATCAGTACCAAACCGGAGAAGAATACCAACACGTATGATGTCACGGCAGTATATGGCGGAGGTAATCAGGCTGCATATAATCCTGTGGTTCCAAATACAGCAGATACTTCTGAATCTGAAACTTTACCTAATGGCTCCAGAACTCAGGTCATTATTGAGGGCTGTAGTTTAACAAGTATTGAGACTGTCTATGGCGGTGGTAATGCCGCTGCTGTGCCTGAGACGAACGTGGATATCAAGGGTGCTTATGAGATAGGCTACCTGTTTGGAGGTGGTAATGGTAAGGATGATATTGCACCAGAGGTTCCGAATCCTGGTGCCGACGTCGGTACGCCTGACCATGGCACATCGACTTACGGTACGGGTAATGCCAACACGCTGATGGAGGGAGGATTGATTCACGAGGCATACGGTGGTAGTAACACGAAGGGTATCATCAAGAGGGCTATTAACCAGGTAACTGCTCCTAAAGCCTCTACAGACCCTGCTTATTGTTGTGATCTGGAGGTGGAGAAAATTGTTGGTGCCGGTAAGTATGCGGACGTTGACGGTGATGTGAATATGACCTTGAGTTGTCAACCGAGCAAAAAGGTTGACTTGCTGTTTGCAGGTGCTGACGAGGCAAACGTGAATGGTAATATCACCTTGAACATCACCAACGGACACTTCGGCAAGGTGTTCGGTGGTAACAACCTGGGTGGTGCCATCAAGGGAAAAATCACGGTAAACGTAGAGGAAACCGGCTGTCAACCTATCAAGATTGACGATCTCTACTTAGGTAGTAACGAGGCTGCATACTCTGTATTCGGCTATTATGAGAGTGATGAAATTCATTCGGTAACCGGCAAGAAGATTCTGAAGCCGAGAACATCGGCAGACGATAGTCACACTCTAGTGGATAATCCTGCGGAAGACGAGACCCATACCTTCCCCTATGCTGACCCCGAACTGAACATCATCTCCTGCACCTATATCGGCAACGTATTCGGTGGTGGCTTTGGTGAAGGTGCTATAATGTATGCCAACCCGACGGTGAACGTTAATATGGAGCCAGGTGATTATGCAGATACGGCTGTTCCTGCCATGATGACAGAACTGAAGCTTGATGTTACGAAGACTGCACCGAATCCCGACAAACTGGGTATAATAAGAAATGTATTTGGTGGTGGTGATGCTGCCAATGTCGCAGGCAGCACCATTGTGAACATCGCTACGGAAAGCGGAAAGAGTGCTTATATCATCGGTAGCGTCTTTGGTGGCGGTAATGCTGCCGACGTGCTGGGCAACACCAATGTCACAGTGAGTGGAGGCTATGTCTTTAACGGTATCTTTGGTGGTGGTTATGCCGGTTCGGTAGGTACATTCACCAGAAGTACAGCTGCCGCAGATGTCAACATCTATGGGCATACGACTCATACGGGATGTATTGGTAAGCCCATTTCCTGCGCAGAAGGTACTGGTAAGTGTACGGTGGTCGTTAATGGTGGTCAGATCGGTCCAATATCCGTTGCAACAGAGGGTATGAACAGGAAGGATGAAGATGGCAAGGGCATTCCCGTACCAGAAGGTTGGGTATGGGGTGCAGGTCAAGGTCTCGTAGAAGATCCGGCGACACACCCTGATACGCACTTTACGTCATACGTAGGAGAAACGGATGTGACCATTGGTGGTACAGCCCTCATCATGGAATCCATTATCGGTGGTGGTGAGTTCGGACGTGTGCTTGGCAATACATTGGTCAAGATAGAAGGCGGTCAGATTGGTATCGGAGAGGGAAAGGTTGATGGTGACAACAAGCCCATACGCTATAAGGACGACCAGTTCGTCAATCCTCTCACAACGACTATCACCGATGCAAATGCTTTGACAGAATGTTCGCACTACCCATACGGAAAGAATATCGGCACGACCGAGAACCCCAATTGGGTTTACCTGCCATACGACCCGTATTGCGAGAAGTATCCTGAATATGTTGCAGCTCACCCTGAGCTTGGTCCTGCCAGCACTTCGAATCCTTCAGACGGTAAGACATGGATTGGCTGTGTTTTTGCGGGCGGCTCTGGTTACATGCCGTATCTGAAAAAGGATAAAAATGACAATCCTATCGGTTACGACTGGTGTCCTTCGGCAGGTTTGGTAGAAGGCAATTCCGAAGTGCTTATCTCCGGCGGTCATATCCTGACAAACGTCTATGGCGGCAACGAGATTACCGACGTCAAGGGTAAATCTATCGTGAAGATGACTGGCGGTACGATTGGTGTGCCGCGTACTCTGGAACAGATTGTCGAGCACCCATTGACCTGCTATCTCTTTGGCGCAGGTAAGGGTGACGAGCGCTCTCGCTTCTATAACTACACCAATACGGGCAGTGTAGAGGTAGAGATATCGGGTGGTATCATCTACGGTTCCGTCTTCGGCGGCTCGGAGGACGGTCACGTGACAGGCGATATTAAAATGGATATCAAGCCTGGAGCAATCATCGGTACCTGGGGCACCTCATACGTTGACGGTAACGTCTTCGGTGGTGGTCGCGGCTTCTCCGGCAACACCCTCACGGCTGGTAATGTCGGCGGAAATGTGACTATGAATATCTCTGGTGGCAACATACTCGGTTCTGTCTATGGCGGTGGTCGTCTGGCATCTGTGGGCACATACCTTGTAGAAACAACTGATGCCAATTACGGCAAGCAGAAGCCTGACGTTGGAGATGACAAGCATGGACATATCACCATCAATATCAGCGGCGGTACCATTGGTAACGATAAAGAATATATCTATAATCCTACTGCTGAACAGAAGGCAGCGATACCAAACACCACTTTCGACTATCAGAACCATCTGCAATACGCCAAGGGTGGTAATGTGTTTACTGCTGGTATGGGTCGACTCTACGCGCTGGATGGTAAGACAGTGCTGTCTTCATGGCAAAAACTGGGTCAGTGTAAGCAGACTGTTCTGAACATGACAGGCGGTACTGTGAAGAGCAGTGTCTATGGCGGTGGTGAGATTGGTATTGTTGCTCAGAATGCAACATTGAATATCGATGGTGGCACTGTAGGTACGGAGATTGTTAATTCTCAAGATGCCACTAAGAATTACTACTTCGGCAGTGTGTTCGGAGGTGGTAAGGGCAGTACGGCAAACGTTGAAGGCATTAGTGAGGCAGGAACCACACAAGGTAATGTGGAGGTGCATCTGAATAAAACTGTTGCATCGGATGATGCAGCTAAGGGTGCTATCGTGCATCAGGTATTTGGTTGCAACGATATGAACGGTTCGCCTAAGGGTAACGTCACCGTACACGTCTATGCCACACAATCTCCTGACAAGGACAACATCAGCACCAAACCGGCTAAGGGTACTGAGAAGTTTGATGTCGAAGCTGTCTATGGAGGTGGTAACCTGGCTGCTTATGAGCCAGAAGGCGGCAAGAACACCACTAAATCTACCAAGGTCATCATCGATGGTTGTGGACTGACGAGTATCCGTCAGGTGTATGGTGGTGGTAATGCTGCTTCTACACCAGCCACCAATGTGGAAATCAATGGCACCTATGAGATTCTGGAACTCTTCGGAGGCGGTAATGGTTTTGACAAGTTGCCTGATGGAAAACCTAACCCTGGAGCCAACGTTGGTTATAAAAACTATACCATTTATGATAAAGACGGGGAAGGCAATTGGATTGCCAAGGATGACCCGAATTATGACACGAAAGAAGAACGAACTGCAGGAACCAGTGGTATCACCTACGGTACCGGTCGGGCTTCCGTAAATGTCTTCGGTGGTACGGTTCACCGTGTCTTCGGTGGTTCTAACACCAAGGGTAATGTGCGCCAGACGGCTGTCACCTTGTTGGATGAAAACAGTGGATGTCCTTTCTGCGTGGATGAGGCCTACGGCGGTGGCAAGAGTGCGGAGATGGATGCCGAGGCCAAACTGCTCATGGCATGTATCCCTGGTTTGAATGCCGCTTACGGTGGTGCTGAAGCTGCAGACGTCCACGGCAATGTGACGCTGAATATCACTAACGGAACCTTCGACCGCGTGTTTGGCGGAAACAACCTAAGTGGCACTATCGGAGGCTCTATCACAGTGAATGTTGAGGAGATTGGCTGTAAACCCGTCAAGATTGGTGAGCTCTATGGTGGCGGTAACCAGGCAGGCTACTCCGTATATGGTTATAATGCTGACGGTACGCCAAGAGAATCTGGCACCAAGCTCTACGAAGATCCTCAAGTCAACGTGATGTCGTTTACCAGCATCGGCAAGGTCTTTGGCGGTGGCTATGGTAGTGGTGCTACATTGGTAGGTAATCCAACGGTGAATGTCAACGAGGTCTATGGCAGATACTATAACCAAGATGTATCTGTAGTCGGCGAGAATGCAAAAACAAGAGAAGACGGCTATTCTATCCCATCTCATGCCAAGGGCAAGATGGGTGCTATCAACGAGGTATTCGGTGGTGGTAATGCTGCTAAGGTCATCGGTAATACTACTGTTAATATCGCCAATCTCCCTGAGGTGTATATAGTCAAGGAGGTGACCGCAGGTGCCGCTTTGCAAGAAGGCTGCTACACTCGCAGCGGAGCAGGTACAACAGCCGATCCGTTCGTCTATACCACTGCCACAGGTACAGCCTCGGCAGACGTCACTTACTACGAAAAGAAGAACGTGCTCGGTGTCGATATCCGTGGCAACGTCTATGGTGGTGGTAATAATGCTGAGGTGACGGGTAATACTAATGTCGTGATTGGCAAGAAGAATGAGAATTAATAAGATTGAATATTTGAAACTAATGCTGCTGTGCTTCCTGTGTGTGGGGTGCAGCAGCGTCAATGACGATACTGATAATGATTCGGTAGAGAGAATTGTTGTGGGCGATGATGTTCCTATATTCTCAGTCGGTGTGGTGGATCATGGTATGCTCACTACATTCTCTACCGGTCATTTGGAAGGTGAAA
>Ga0256407_10011922_pt1 | contig 11931 bp, 14 predicted proteins | sample RumenRJG_04DNA_FD_193489 | JGI IMG/M metagenome (GOLD analysis project Ga0256407, IMG submission 193489) | Bovine rumen microbial communities from Lethbridge, Alberta, Canada - RJG_04 | ecosystem: Host-associated > Mammals > Digestive system > Stomach > Rumen | place: Canada: Alberta... | reverse complement strand
CCCAATCCCCAATCCCCAATCCCCAATAATAATTACCGAAAATTATATTTAATAAACAATTTAAATTAATTTTAAAATATAAATTTTTAATTTAACTTAAAATTATTATTTTATAAAATTTATTTAATAAAAATAATAAAAAATTCTTTAAAATATAATTATTAATATATAAAATATTAAAAATTTAAATAATCAATAAAAATATAAATAATCCTCCATAATACTATTCCAAATGAAAATCTACAAAACAAAACCTTAAAAAAAGCTCAAACTTTACTTCGATTACCCTTTAAAATTAACAATAGTATTTTGTAAATCAAACAAAATCCTCGATTTTTTTTTTCCTTTAATCGAATCTAAAAAAGCATATTCAACCAAATCACCTTGTTTCAACTTTAAAATTTCCATAACTTTAGAATAAGCATCCTTCTCAGCATTAACAGTTTTATTCAATGCCATAGCATTAGCAAAAGCTTTAATTCTATAAGCTTCAGCAAGTCCACTAGCATTAACAACTTTAATTTTTTGTTCAGCTTCACTAACAATAACACTAGTATTTTGTCTAATTAACTCAGCAATTTGTTCAAATTTCCTCATATTAGTTTTTTGTATTTCAACTTGTGTCATAACAATAGAATCTTCATAACTTTTAGGTAACTCAATTTTTAAAACTTGTAAAGAAACACAATTAGCATAAGCTTTATTTAATTCTTTATCCATTTCAATTAACATTGTTTTAGAAATTTTATCTCTTTCAGTCCAATAACTTGTTGCATTAAATAAACCACCAACTTTCAATATAATATCACGTGATATTCTAACGAATGTACTATGGAAATTTATATTTGCTAAATTATATAAATTTGGTATTTTTTCTTTTATTAATTTATATTGAAATGATACTGAAAGTGTTAATGATAAACCATCTCCTGTTCTTGTTTGAAGAGGAGTTGATGTTGATGATTTTGAAGATGAAAATTCTATTGTTATTAAATTTGAAGGATAGATTAAAAATGTTTTAAAAGGGTTTAATATATAACGACCTGAGGAATATACTGTTTTTCCTATTGTTTTTGTAAAACGATTATAAGGGAGACCATATTCTAATGGCTCGATACAGGACATTGAGATTAGGAGGTAGAAAAATATGAGGAAGAGGAATATTGTTATTAGGAGACAATAAAGGTTTTGTTTATCCATTTTTTTATTATTTTTTAATTTTTTAATTATTTATTATAATTAAAGTGGAGTAAATTTTTTATGAGTGATGATTGGGAAAGAAGATTTAAATTTAATGATACTATTTTTTTTTCTAGAAAAATTATGAATAGAACAATATCTGAATTAAGAGGAAAATTATCACATATATCACCTATGCATAAAAAACCGACGAATTTTAATTTTTCTAATAGAAATAATGTAAAAATAAAAAAAATAGATATTAAAGAGTTAAAAAATTCAGTTTTAAATAAATCAAATAGAGAATTAAAAATATCATATACAAATTTAAAACAAAAATTATATGAATTAAATTCATCCAAATTTAATTTAAAAAAAATAAAAATTAAAAATGAAAAAAATAATGAAATAAAATCAAATCTTCAATTATTAAAATTGAATCAAAAACAATTTGAGCATTTTTTATATAGAAGAATATTTTTAAAAAGATTTAAAGATAGAGAAAAAACTTTTAATAATAGATTAAATATAATTTATTCGGAAAATATATCACAATATGAAAAATTATTATTAAAAAGAAATAAAAATAAACACTTAAAAGGAAATGAAATTTTTGTTCCTTCAATATATGAAGGATATTCTTTAAATAAAGTCAATGAGATTAAAAATAAAATTAATTTTATGAAAGGAGTTGTTGATTTTACTTATCCAGAAATAATTTTATTTAAAATTCATTTTCAAAATTATTCTACTAAAGAAAAACAATTTAAAAGAAATCAATCTTTTAAATTACCTTTTCAAAAAAATGATGAAATGTTAAAAAATATCAATATAAATAAAACTTTAAATTTAAGTAAAAGTTTTAATATTTTAAATTTTAAAAGAAATAAAAGTATATAATAATTTTTATAAAGATATAATAAATTTAATTAACAAATAAAAGTAAATTAATTAATAAATTTAAAAATCATATTTTTTTGAAATTTTATTTTAATTAAAATATTTATTCATCATAATTGAAATAAATAAAATGAATAGAAATCAAGAATTCAATACAAAAATAAATATTCAAAATAATAATAATCAAAATATTCAAAATGCATTTTTAATTATAATATCAGAATTAAATTCAAAAGATTTAAAAATAAGAGAATTAGAATCACAAGTAAATTTTCTTCAATCAAAATTAGAATATCTTCAAAATAATGTTAAAAATAAAAATTATGAAAATAACTTATATAATAACAATAATCAAATAAATAATACTCAAAATCCAATAATAAATGAAACAACATATAATAAAAACTATAATAAAATGGAATATGAAAAAAATGAATTATATGGTAATTTAAATGGTCCTTCAAATTATTCAACTCCAAGTAGAGCAGGGACAGGAATTAAATTAGAAGTGAAAAAATTTTTAGAAGAAGTTAAATCAAAAGTTAATAGTATTATGTTTAAAAAATTTGCTGAAAAAATTAAATTTTTGTTAGATAAAAAAGGTAATCATAATAAAGATATTATTGTGAATGATATTAAAAATTTATTTGGTAATGAATATTATGATTTATATGAAAAGTTTAAAAAAATTATTGGGAAAGGAGAATAAAATTATTTTTTGAATAAGTATATTTATATAATTAATATTAGGAAATTTATGTAAATTTTAAATAAAATAATTTTTTATTTTTTTAGATTAAAATTGGATAAAAATTTTTAATATTTTAGTATTATTTAAATAATCTTTTATTTATGTTTAAGAATAAAATATTATTATAATATATATTAAAGTTTATTTATATATTTTTAAAAATCTATAATTAATTACATTTTAGATTTTTTTTGTTTCTTTTAAGATAATGCTTTATTTCTTTTAATTCATTATGAATATCAATTTCTTCTTTTATTATTATTTCTTTTTCATTTTTATACATATTTTTTTTATTTATTTGAGATATTTTTTTATTATCTCTTTCCAATATTATTGAATAAGAAAATGAATTTAATTTGAAAAAATAAATTTTATTTAATTTAGAATGCTCACATTTATATTCATAATTCAAATTAATTAAATCTTTTTTCAGATTTTTAAAAATCTATTTAAGATTAAAAATATTATCTTACATTAAAATTTATAATTGATTCAGATTTAATTAAAACATTTTTATTCACAATCTTATTTATATCTTGTTTAATACTACATTCAGTTTGAATATTAGAATAATTAATTTCATTTTCTTTTTTATTATCAATTGAAATTTGTGTTTTTTTATTTTTTCTCTTCATTCCAAGTACTATTATATAATTAAAATATAATTATTTACATTTATTATTTTTTTCATCTTCTTTTATAACTAAAAAAAAAGGAACATTATTCATTATCTTTAAAGGAATAGAATTATTTAATAATGGAACGTTATTTTTAACTTTGGATGCTTGTTTTATAATATTTTTTTTATTAAAATTGATATTTTCTTTTAAATTATTTTGAGGATTTTCGGAGTAATTATTTTTCATATTCCTATTATATAATTTAGATACTTTTGGATAATTATTTTCATCTATAATATTTTCAAATATATTATCATTTAATTTATAAATTGGATTTTCTAAAAAGTTGAAAATTTCTCCTGAAAATTGCTTAGAATTAAATGGCAAATTTATTTTTTTTTCTAATAAATAATAATCTTTTTTATATTCTAATTTATTATATATTGAATTATCATTTGAAAATAAATTTAAAGATTCATAGTCCTCCATTTTTATTCTAATGAAAAATAATTAGAATACTATAATTTATTTTAAAAATAAAATAAAATAAAATTAATTATGAAAAAGAATAATAAATTAAATTAAAATTTTAAAATATAATTTCCTTATAATATAATAATTAATTTTAATTGATTTTGTATTTTATATAATAAACTCCTAATTAAATAAATTTTAATTAAAAGTTTTACAGTCTTTTAAATTATTTTTTAATTTATTTATCCAATCTTCAGAGCATTTACATTTAAGTTTATGACACTCAAAAATATATTCTGTATTTTTGAGAATATTATTTTTAAATTTTAAATCTTCACTTTCAGTAATATTTATAGTATTATTATTATCATCAATAGTATCTGAATTAATATTATTCTTTTTATTTTTTTTCTTTTTCCTTTTAGATTTTTTATCATTTGTCTTTTCAATAGTATCATCAATTATATAATTATATAAAGAATCAATATCATTAGGTACTTGTTGAATTTCATTTTTTATAATTTTTTTAGGAATATCAAATTTTATTTTTTTCTTTATTATTTTATAAAAATTAATAAATTTATCTTCAATTTCCCTAATAATTAAATAATAATTACAATAATATCTATATTTATCTAAGAAATATTTAATAAAATTATCATTTAAAAAAATTTCTTTATAAATATCAAGTTGCTTTTGATGAATATTCATTGGTTGAAATCCAGATAAAGGTGCATTAAAAATAATTTTTATATCATCAACACTTTCAATTAAACTTCTTTTAAAATTTCTTAATTGATTAAATAATATTATTAATTCATTATCTAATATATCTTTACTATGATTTAAATTTGAAAAATTTCTTATTTTATTTTTATGAATATAATTATTATTATTAATATTATATTTATTCAGAGACATTTTACTTTTTTTTGATTTATTATATTCAGATTTGTAGATATAAAATAATTTTTTTATATTTTCATTTTGAAATAAATTTTTTTTATTTCTTTCAATTAATTGTTTTATTTTAATTGATAAAACTCTTTGAGCAAATGCATTATAAAAAATTCCTAATTTTTCTGATAATTTAGTAATTAGATTTTTCCCTTTTTCAAATTCAAATTTAGGTGAAATGCCTTTATTATTCTTTATATCACAGATTTTAATTTTTTTTGAGTTTCTTGAATTAATATTTATAATATGATAATTATATACTGATATTAATATTTCTTCAATATCTTTTAAAAATTGTTCTTTTTTTTCTAAAATAATTTCTTTTTTTTGACTATCACTTAAAGGATTTTCATTATTATTTTCTTCATCAGAATCATAACTATTATAAAAATTATCTTTAATTATTTTAATATTTAATTGATTTTTTGTTGTTGAAATCGAATTCATTTTTTATTATATAAATGATATTATGTTTTATTCAAATTATTTTAATAAATTAAAAATTAATTAAATACAAATAATGTCAAATAAAACAATTGAACAAAAAAAAAAAGATTTTAGAGATTTTTTAGAAAGTTCTGGAGTTTTAGAACAAATTACAAAATCTTTTGTTGCTTTATATGAAGAAATTGATAGACCTGTTAATCCTTTAGAATTTATTAGAAGATATTTAGTTGATCCTGATGAAGAAAATATTGATAAAAAAAAAAAAGAATATCTTGCTATTCAAAATGAAAATTTAATATTACAAAATGAAATTAAAGATTTAAAAAAGAAATTAAGAGATTTAAGTAAAGAAAGTGATGAAGATGATTGATTTTTAATAATTTTCTTTAATAAGGAAATTCTATTTTTATTTAAAATAAATAATTAATAATTATATAACTAAAATGTATAATTAATTTTTTTAAACTTTAGTATTATCATACCTAATACTATTCATTTTCGAAGGATGAGGAATTGGTTTTTGGATATTGTTATTTTTTTGATTATTATTATTATTATAATTATTGTTATTTATGTTGTTATTTTTATATATGTTAATATTATTATTATTGATACTTTTTAATAAATTTAACTTTCTATCTGAAATTGGTAGTCTTTTATTAATTAAATTATTTTGACTCATATGACATGGAACTTTTTGTTTATTTTTATTTTTACTTTCTAATTGTTGATTTTGTATATTATTCTCACTTTTGTTATTTAGTAATCTCACTTTTTCTTGTCTATTTCCACTTTTATTTCTTTTTAATTTAAATTTTTGTTCTTTCTTTGTTTCAATAAAAGCTTTCATTTCATTTATATTATTTAATAATTCTCCAACTTTTTCTTTTAAATCTGGATCATTTCTTAATTGATTTGGTATATTTTCAAATAAATTTTGTATTTCTTTATTTACAATATTTTCATTTATTAAATTCGGTAAAACAATTTCATTTTTATCTTTCATTCTTGCGGAATTAGTTTTTTTATGATTATTATTATTATTATTATTATTATTATTATTACTATTATTATTATTATTATTATTATTATTATTATTATTATTACTATTATTATTATTATTATTATTATTAATATTACTATTTTTATTATTATTATTAAGTTTATATTTTTTATTAATATCATATATATTATTATTTTTATTTTCTTTTTGTTGTTTTTTATCTTGCTTTTTTTTATTACTTTTTTCTATTTCATTATTTTTATAATAAAGATTATTTTGTTTTGGATTATAATTATAATTATTTAATTTATTATCATCATCATCAAAAAGATTATTTTTATTATTACTCTTATTATTATCATTAATTATATTATTATCATTGTTATTTTCCAAATCATCTATACAAGGAAAAAAATGAGGAGTTTCTTTAAATAAATTATCATTTCTCATTTCTTCAGTTTCAAAAAAATTATTATGAATTTGATTTCCAAAAATATTTTCAAAATCAAAATTTTTATTTATAACCTTATTAGGAGTTTTACATTCTTTATTTGTATTTTGATAATCATTATTATTAAAATTATTACTATTTTCTGATTTATTAATTTTAAAAGATATATTTTGTAAAATATCATTATTTTTTACTTTTTCTTTATCTTTACTTTTTTCTCTGGCAACAATTATATTTTTTTGTAAAACTTTTAAATTTGGATTCATATGTGGTCTACTTATTAAAGGTGTTTTAACTTGTCTTAATTGAGTTTGTTCTTTATTTGAAAAAAAATCATCTGGAAAAAATCCTTTTTTATCTTTAACTGGAGTCTTTGAATTTTTTGATTTGAAAATTAAACTATATATAATATATTATTTAAATGAATTTACTTTTGATTTTTTAAATTTGATGAAATATTTGGAATTAATATGTTATGTATTTTATTATTGACACTCATTATTTTGAAATATTAATTATTACATAAATAAATAAAACTTTATTTAATTTTTATTATTTTTTATTTTTAAAATAATTAATTTTTTATTTAATTTCCAATAATAATTTTTTAAATTTAAATAAATAATATATCATTCTATTTTATTCTTTATCTTTCATAAAAAAAGCTCAAAAAAAAATTTTTTTTATCCAATTTTAAATATAAATTTATATTTCAAATATAATAACAAATTTCAAAATCAAATAAAAAAAGTAAAAAAAAAAAATGTCAAATTTAAAATATTCCTCAATCTCAAATTCATCAACACCAACAGACCTCCAAATAACAATCCTAGGAAAAGGAGTAGTAGGAAAGTCCTCATTAACATATCGTTTCATGAATAGTGACATACCAAATGCTCATGATCCAACAATAGAAGACCGATTTAAAACAACATTATCAATAAATGGTCAAGAAATAACAATAGATATATTAGACACTGCAGGAGAAGAAGATTATCAAAATATGTTTGATATGTGGATTAAACATGGTGATGCTTTTTTTTTAGTTTTTGCTATTAATGATGAAGAATCTTTTTCTATTTTAGAAAAAAAAAGAGAAAAGATTATTAAAATGAAAGGAAAAAATATTCCTATTGTTTTAATTGGGAATAAAATTGATTTAAATAATGAAAGAACAATTCAATTTAAAGATGCTAAAAATTTAGCAAAAAAATGGGGAGTTGATTATATTGAAACTAGTGCTAAAAATAATTATAATTGTAAAGAGGCTTTGGAGTTAATTGTTAAGAAATATTATAATAATAATGAAAATGAAAAAAAAAAATCTTGTCGTTGTTTTTGTTGTGAGATTTATTAATTTTTGCTTTTAGGTTTTTTTAATTTTTATGTAGATTTTTTATGGAAAATGTTATGAGGATTTGAATTTTTTTATTATTTAATGATGTATTTATATTATTTATTTCCCAAAATAATAATATAAAACCTTGATAATAGAAAAAAAACTTTTATCTTTTGAATAATATATGGATATAAATAATGATTTATAATTTAATAATAAAAAAAAGATAAACATTTATCAAAATTAACTACTCCGTTATTTTAATATTAATTTTTCTCCAATAAATAATTTTAAATTAACAAAAAAAACACAAAAAAATCAAAATAAAAAATATAAAAACCCCTTCATAAATTTTGAACCAAATTTCCATCTTTCCACTCTCCTTCGATTTTATCACCTTTCCCATTATAATAAACACCTTTCCCATTCATTTTATCATCCTTCCATCCACCATCATATTTCCCTCCATCACTATAATACATAATTCCATTTCCTTCTTTTTTATCATCCTTTAATTCCCCATCATACTTTTCTCCAGTATTATAATAAAAAACACCTTTACCATCCTTTTTCCCATTTTTCCAATCACCTTCATATTTATCTTCAGTACTATATAAATAAACTCCTTTCCCATGCATTTGACCATCTTTCCATTCACCATTATATTTACTTCCACTTTTATAATAAAAAATACCATTACCTTCCATTTTATCATTTTTATAATCACCATCATATTTATCACCATCATTATAATAAAAAATTCCTTTACCTTCTTTTTTATCATTTTTGAAATTTCCTTCAAATTTATCACCATTATTATAATATATTATTCCTTTACCTTCTTTATATCCTTTAGATACTTCACCTTGATATTTATCACCATCATTATAATAAAATGTTCCTTTACCTTCTATGTTATTATCTTTAAATTCACCATCATATTTATCTCCGTTATTGAAATAAAATGTTCCTTTACCTTCTTTTTTATCATTTTTAAATTCACCTTCATATTTATCACCATCATTCAAATAAAAAAATCCAACTCCTTCTTTAATATCATTTTTCCATTCACCTTCATATCTATCACCATTATTATAATAAAATCTACCATTACCATCTTTAACATCTTTTTTCCATTCACCATCATATTTATCACCATTATTATAATAAAAAATACCATTACCATCTTTTAAATCATTTTTCCATTCTCCATCATATTTATCACCATTAATGTATGTCATTATTCCTTTTCCTTCTTTTTTACCATCTTTTATATCACCTTCGTAATTTTCTCCTGGTTTCATATCTAATTCATTTTTTTTCTCCATTACATCATTAATATATTCAACTTCTCTTTTATCTCCATTTTTATTATATAAAAATCCTTTTCCATTTTTTTTCCCTTCTTTATATTCACCCTCATATTTTTCTCCATTTATAAAATAAAAAATTCCCTTACCATCCATTTTATCATTTTTATATTCACCATCATATTTTTCACCATTTTGAAAATAAAATATACCTTTTCCATTTTTTTTATCATCTTTTAATTGACCATCATATTTATTTCCATTATTATAATAATAAATCCCTTTACCATCTTTTTTATCATTTTTCCATTCACCATCATATTTACTTCCACTTTTATAATAAAAAATACCATTACCATCTTTTTTATCATTTTTCCATTCACCATCATATTTATTTCCACTTTTATAATAAAAAATACCTTTACCATCTTTTTTTCCATTTTTCCATTCACCATCATATTTAGCACCATCATTCCAATAATAAATTCCTTTTCCATCTTTTTCTCCTTTTTTCCATTCACCATCATATTTATTCCCATTTTTATAATAAAAAATTCCATTTCCATCTCTTTCATCATTTGCCCATTCTCCAATATATTTTCCATCATCAAAATCACGTCTTACTATTCTTTTATTTTAAATTATATAAAAAAATATTTCTTACTCTTTATCAGATTTTGTATTTTTTTTTATTTTTATAGAATAACATTCTAAAATAATTTTATTTATATCAGGACGTTTATTTGGATTTACTGATAATAAATTTTGTATTAATTCTAAAATCTTAGAATTATATTTTTTATTTGTAAATTCAAAATATTTCCCTTCTTGAATATTTTTTAATTTTTCTTGTGGACTAATATTAACATCTTCAAAAGGATGTTTTAATTGAGTTAATTCATAAAGGATAATTCCTAAATTCCAAATATCAGTTTTGAAATCATAATTCTCACCTTTAATAATTTCAGGACTGAAATAAGAATCATTTCCAATTTTTGTTTTAACTTGTTGTTCACTATCTAAAATCTTAGCAATTCCAAAATCAGTTAATTTAATTTGATTATTTTTTGTTAATAAAATATTATTTGGTTGTAAATCTCTATGAATAATATTTTTTTCATGAATATATCTTACAGCTTCACATATTTCAATAAACCAATCGAGAATTTGATTTTCTTCAAAAGGCAAATTTTTACTTTTTTGTTCTTGAATTTTTTTTGATAAATCACCTCCTTCACCATATTCCATTATAATATATGCTTTATCATTTTCTAAATGAAATTCGTCACAATTTATTATATTTGGATGATTTAATTGAGATAATAAAAGACCTTCTTGAGATGTTAAATTTTTTTGATTTTGATCTAATACTGATAAATTTATTTCTTTTATGATTATTTTTTCATGTGTATCTTTTTTCTCTGATAAAAATACTTGTTGATTATTGTCCTTTGTTATTATTTCAAGTGGTTTATATTTCATGTTTAGGAAAGCATTTTTTAATGGTTCCATTTTTACTATTTATATAATTTTTTTGAATTTTTATTCTAAATTTATATGCAATTATACTGAAGATTATGTATATTATTTTAATATTTAAACATTATTAGGAAATTATGAATAAAAAAATTTATTATATATATAATGTTTATTTATATTTTATATCAACATTTTTATTTTAAATTTTTATTGACTTTAATTATTAATATTCAAATTATTTTTCAAAATTATTTTTTTATTTTAATAAAACGTTTTATGTAATATTAAAAATAATATAAAAAACAAAAATGTCAGAAGCCTCAAGTAGTAAAAACGAAGATGGAAAAAGTTCCAAATCATCAAAAAAAAGTTCAAAATCAAAATCAAGTCAAAATGAAAGTGTAAATCAATCTCAAAAATCCGATAATAAAACGGAAAATCAACCTGAACAAATTACTTCTACAAGAGCTTATCTTGAATCTACAGTTACCTCAGTAGTACAAGAAGGAATGCTTGAATTAGCAAAAACAAGACCTGATAATCCTCTAGAATTTTTAGGTAATTTTATTTTAAATAAAGCAAAGGAAAAATAATAAGGAATTTATAAATATTATTAAAAAAGATTTATTTATAATTTTATTTTTTTTAATATAAATAAAACTAATGAGACAATTGTTTAGATTATTGATAAATAAAAATGTTTATTTATTCAAAAATAATTTTTTTAAATTATTATAATCATTAAAAATTAGATTATATTATTCAATAATTTAAATTCAAAATTTTAATAATTTTTTCCATATTATTAATAATACAATTATTTGAACATGATTATAATAATTTGTTTCGAATATTAAATATGAAAAAATAAAAAGAATTTGAAAACTATAAAATTAACAAGTTAATGAAAATAAAAGAAAAAACTATAACTTAATAAAATATTCTTTTTTTAATAATATGATAAATTATAATATATTATTATGATGATTACTATATAAATGATTAACAACACTACTTAAAT
>Ga0256407_10011921_pt1 | contig 11932 bp, 10 predicted proteins | sample RumenRJG_04DNA_FD_193489 | JGI IMG/M metagenome (GOLD analysis project Ga0256407, IMG submission 193489) | Bovine rumen microbial communities from Lethbridge, Alberta, Canada - RJG_04 | ecosystem: Host-associated > Mammals > Digestive system > Stomach > Rumen | place: Canada: Alberta... | reverse complement strand
TGTTTAACGAATTGTTAAAAGATGTTCCTGTAATGGCATCTAAAAGTCATACGGGACATACGTTGGGTGCTGCGGGCGCAATAGAAGCGGTATTAAGTTTAATTGCGTTAAACAAAAAAGAAATTCCTAAAGCATCAAACTTTAAAGAGTTTGATGAAGAAATAAATTTTGTTCCGGTACTTGAAAACATAAAAACTGAAAAACATGTTGCATTATCCGACTCGCTTGCTTTCGGCGGTGTTAACAGTGTTATTATTTTAGGTGATAAAAATGCTTAAAAATGTATCTGTAATTTCAACATATAATACGGACAACATTGCAGGCTTGGAAAAAGATTTCGAACTGAAAAAAATCAGAAGAATGGACTTTTTTTCCAAACTTGCACTTAAATCCGCCGTTAACTGTTTAAAAATTGCAGACATAGATATAAACAAGAACAAAAGTATTGGACTGATTATTGCCACAGGGTACGGTCCCGTAAAAAAGACTTGCGACTTTATGGACTCTATTATAGATTTCGGTGACGAATGTGCAAGCCCGAATGCTTTTTCATCTTCAGTTCATAACAGTGCATTAACAACAATATCCATTTTGTTAAACATAAAAGGTCCGTCACTTACTGTCAGCAATTTGGATTCGTCTTTTCAAAGCGCGTTGGCAATAGCACAAACTTGGTTGTCGTGCGGTATGGCGGACAAAGTTTTGGTAGGTGCGGTAGACGAAATTCATACCGTTGCACAAAATATAATTGAAAATAATGCTGAAGTGTTCAAAGATTTCAGTAACAAAACCATAGGGTTCGGCAGTGCATTTTTCCTGTTGGAAAAATCCGATAACAGTATAGATGTCAGTTTGGAAAATAAAGTTGATAGCAAATTTTATCCGTCATCTTTCGCAATGGAACTGTCAAAAAAGTATTCGCTTATTTTGGATAAACAGGATATAGAAACTATCAGTTGCGATTTTATTAAAACGGAACTGTCCAAAAAGTATAAAAATGTTTTAAATGTTTTTGAAAATGACGGCATTTCAAATATCTTTACCGATGTTGATGATACCACGCAACAGGAAATATTAAAAACTTTATCATCAATATTTTCCAAAGAAACCGTAACCGTAAACAAAGAATTTGTTGTGGACGAAATATTTAACCTGTTTAAAAAGAACAAATTTATAAACTTTTTAACGTCAGGTTCTACCGGAATATCCAAACAATGTAAACATTCACAGGATAACATAAAAGAAGAAGTAAGTGCGGTGTTACCGTTATTTAAAGATATTAAAAGAATAGTTTGTTTGGTACCGTCGTTTCATTCTTACGGATTTATTTTCGGGTTACAACTTTCAAAAAGGTTAAATATAGAACTTATAAAAATGCCGCCGCTGCCTACAACGGATTGGAACAATGTTTTGCAGGATAACGATTTGTTTGTAACTTTTCCTATGTTTTTGAATCAGTTGGTAAAGTTGGAACATAAGTTCAATAAAAAAGTGACGGTACTTACATCTACGGCACCGTGCCCGAAAGAAACGATGGATGCACTTTACGATAATGGTGTTAATACTTTAATAGAAATTTACGGAGCATCAGAAGCGGGTGCTATCGGTTACAGAAATAAGTCAACGGAAGGTTTTAAACTGTTACCGTGTTGGGAACCGAAACTTAACAACAACACAATGGTTTCAATTAAAAGAAAAAACAGTGATATGGAAATAGAGTTGCCGGACAATGTTGAACTGTTTGAAGATAACAGGTTTAAACCCGTCAGCAGAAAAGATAATGCCGTTCAGGTTGCCGGAATAAATGTGTATCCCAACAAAGTTAAAGATATATTGTGCAAATTTGAAAATGTTAAAGAAGCGGCAGTAAGGTTATCCAAACAGGAAGAAGAAAACTTCTTAAAAGCGTTTATAGTTTTGAAAGACAGCAATATAGACAAAGAACAGTTTATGAAAAATTTGAAAGTGTATATGAAACAAAATTTAACGGCACACGAAACACCGAAAAAAATAACATTTGGATCAGAGCTTCCGAAAACACAGTTCGGCAAAATGAAAGATTGGCAGGAGTGATATATGGACAAAAAAATGAAAATGGTTCAAGCAAAATCGTTGGCACAAAAAATAGCGTTTGCACCGTTTAGTTTTCAGGCAATAAAAACTATGGTGGATTTGGGAATATTAAAATTGATAGACGAAAGTTTGCCCGGCGGAATATCCGTTGAAGATATAGAAAAAAAGTTGAATTTGAACCATTATACAGTTTCAACTTTGCTTGAAGTGTGCACATTTTCGGATGTTGTTGAACTTAAAGATAACAAGTATAACATAACAAAAATCGGTCAATGCTTTTTGTATGATACCATGACAAAAGTTAACTTTAATTTCGTTAATGATGTATGTTATCAGGGTATGTTTTATTTAAAAGATTCTTTTGTAAATTCCAGACCGGAAGGTTTGAAATGTTTTGGCGATTGGAAAACAATATATGAAGGACTTTCTTCTTTACCGGAAGATGTTAAAAAAAGTTGGTTCGATTTCGATCACTTTTATTCGGACAACTCTTTTGAACAGGTTATAAAAATCATTTTGGAATCCAACCCGAAACGGGTTTTTGATATAGGTTGCAATACGGGAAAATTCGAAACGGCAATGTTTAAAAACGGATATACGGGCACGATGGTAATGATAGATTTACAAAAACAGTTGAATATGGCCAAGCAGAACATGGAAAAACTTAACAAAGTGGAAAATTGTGAATTTTTCCCTACAAACATTTTAGATTCTTCTTTAGGGTTACCGAACAATCCGGATGTTGTAATTATGAGCCAATTCTTGGATTGTTTTTCTTTGGAAGAAATTGTGTCCATACTGAAAAAAGTAAAATCCGTTATGCTTAACGGAACAAAAGTTTTTATATTGGAACCGTTCTGGGATAAACAAAAATTTGAAGCGGCAAAATTATCGTTAACACATATATCTTTATATTTTACGGCATTGGCAAACGGTAACAGCAAAATGTATTCCTGTAACGAAATGTTGGACTGCATAAATAAGTCGGGGTTAAGGTTGGCGAAAATACATGAAAATATCGGACCTTTCGAATACACTTTGTTAGAGTGTTCATGTATTTAAATCATTTTGGCGAAACGACTTCATCTTTTAAATTCTAACTTCGTATTTGGTTCAATCGAGTACCAATCGCTATCGCTTACTTTTACGTACACTTCATTCACCAAATACTTCGTTATAATTTAAAATCTTAGAAGTCTTCGGAAGTCAAGAATAAGGTATCTCAAAATCTTAAGGTCTTGAACGACCAACGGCACTTCAGGCGGAAAATACTTCGTTATAGCTTAAAATCTGTAAATCCTTTGAAAGACAACAACGGCAAAATGCTGATTGTAGAGAAATATTCAATAATTCAAAGTAGTTAAAGATAATATCTCTTTTATAATTTTGTATAATATGAAAAAAGATATAGAATTTGACAAAATATACATTTGTATGTTATAATTCAAATTATGAAAAAACAAAATTGTTTAGATAATAATTTATTAAAACCTTTCGTAAAATGGGCTGGTGGTAAAAACCAGTTATTACCAAATATTCAAACGAAATATCCTCTAGGTTTAGGAAAAAATATTAACAAATATTGTGAACCATTTGTTGGTGGTGGTGCAGTGTTAATTGATATTTTATCTAATTATAATGTTAAAGAAATTTTAATAAATGATATAAACAAAGAATTAATAAACACATATAAACAAATAAAAACAAATGTTTCTAAATTAATTAAAAATTTATCTTCTATTCAAAATGAGTATTGGAATTTAAATACAGAAGAACAAAAACAGTTTTATAATGAAAAAAGAGAAAGATTTAATTACCTTAAAGTAAATGGAAATAAAACTGTAAACATAGAAAAAGCAACTCTTTTTATTTTTTTAAATAAAACTTGTTTTAATGGGTTGTTTAGAGTTAATTCAAAAGGTTTATTTAATGTTCCTAAAGGTTCATACAAAAGACCCTTAATCTGTGATGAAAACAATTTAAAAAAAATATCAAAAAAAATGAAACAAGTAACAATAACTTGTGGCGATTATGAACAATGCTTACCTTTTATAGATAAAAATACTTTTGTCTATATAGATCCACCATATAGACCTTTATCTGAAACAGCAAATTTTACTTCATATTCTGAAAAAAACTTTGATGATGCAGAACAATACAGATTAGGTAAATTCATAGATAAAATAAACAATATTAAGGCAAAAGTTATATTAAGTAATTCGGATCCTACCAACACAAATGAAAATGATAAGTTCTTTGATAATATGTATAAAAATTATAATATCGAAAGAATTTTAGCAAAAAGATTTATAAATTGTGATGCAACTAAAAGAAGTGATGTTAGAGAATTATTGATAACAAATTACAAATAGGGATTAATCTATTATGAAAAGAAATTTTGAAGAATGGTTATCTAAATTTTGTTCAAGTATATCAAACTATAAATATTATATTGATTTTGATAAAGTTTACAAAAATGTTGATGATATAAAAATTGAATTAAATATTTTAAATTCTTTAATAGGTTCGAAAAATATAGAGAAAGAATTTGAAAATATCATAATAAAATATCCACAGACTTTAAAATGTATTCCCATTCTATTGGCTGTTAGAAATTATGAAATTGAAGTATTAGATAATGGAATACAATACAATTACAACTTTTACAAACAAAATTATAATATAACTCAATATAAAATTTTCATGAAAGAAACTGGATTATTTGATTTGCTCTCAAACCATTTGATTAACAATTTAGTCGATTATGTTTATGGTATTGAAACAGGTCTTGATTCAAATGGTAGAAAAAATCGTGGTGGACATTTAATGGAAAATTTTGTTGAGAAATATTTAAAAAAAGAAAAATTAGAATATTTTAAAGAAATGTATTTAAATGAAATAGAAAGTAAATGGGGATTAGATTTATCAAGTTTATCTAATAATGGTAAAGCCGATAAGCGATTTGATTTTGTTGTTAAAACAAAAAGTTTAGTTTATGGAATAGAAACAAATTTTTATACTAGTGGTGGCTCAAAGTTAAATGAAACCGCAAGAAGTTATAAAATGTTAGCTACAGAAGCAAAAAACATAAAAAATTTTTGTTTTGTTTGGTTTACTGATGGACTAGGCTGGTTCTCTGCTAGAAGAAATTTAGAAGAAACTTTTGATGTAATGGAACATATTTATAATATTAACGATATAAAAAATAAAATAATGAATAAAATTTTTAAATAGGCTTGCTGCTATGTCATTAGAACAAAAATTTTTCAATTTGATAGCAAATACACGAGAAGAAGCAAGAAGAAAAGTGGTATTAGAGTTTTTAGACGAGAATTTTGGAAGCGGTAAGGGAGATTTAGCTTCTAGATATGAATATACCGTTGAATCTTTTGATGATTATACAATTGTTTTAAAAAGACCTACCAATTTGAATAAAGGCTTTGATTTTATAGTTTGTACTCCAGGAATTTATTATAGAACTGGAAACAGTAGACGGCATCAAAATCCGGCACATCGTGATATTATTGAAATTCTATCCGAGATAAAAGATAGAATAGGTGACGATTCTTATATACTAATAAAACAAATAATTGGAAAAATTTTTAAACTTGATCATTTTGATATTAGCATTGTTCAAGATATAACTTTTTTTGATGCGGATGAAATAGAACGTCCTTTGCCAATTCTGTTGCTAGCAATACGTTGGCTATTTATAGAACAAGACATAACCTATTGGAATACTTCCGGAAGAAAAATGTTGATGGATGGTTTGGTGGAAGAGAATTTGGCTGAATATTAAGAAAAAAATTATAAAATTAAAATAATGCTTAAATCTTATTATAAATCACAAAATCATGATTTTACAATTGTTAAAGGAAATTGTATTGAAATCCTAAATCAATTTGAATTTCAATTTGATATGATATTTGCGGATCCTCCTTATTTTCTTTCAAACAACGGTATTTCAGTTCAAAGTGGGAAACAAGTTTCTGTGAATAAAGGTGATTGGGATCGTTCTAATGGTTTTGAACAAGATAATAATTTTAACTATGAATGGATAAAAGCATGTCGTAATAAATTAAAAGATTCCGGAACAATATGGATTTCAGGGACATACCATAATGTTTTTTCTGTAGCGCAGATGCTTAAGGAATTAAATTTCAGAATTTTAAATTGTATTACTTGGGCAAAAACAAATCCTCCACCGAATTTATCTTGTAAATTTTTTACACATTCCACAGAATTTATTTTATGGGCAAGAAAAAGTCAAAAAGTTTCACATTATTTTAATTATGATCTTATGAAAGAAATTAATGGTGGTAGCCAAATGAGAGATTTATGGATTTTGCCTGCCATTGCAAAATGGGAGAAAACTTGTGGAAAACACCCAACACAAAAAACTTTACCATTATTAAGTAGAATTATAATGGCATCTACAAAAGAACATTCTTGGATTTTAGATCCTTTTGCTGGATCGTCAACAACAGGTATAGCAGCAAGTTTATTAAATAGAAGATTTTTAGGAATTGAACAAGAAATAAATTTTCTTAAACTATCAAAACAAAGAAGAGAAGAAATAGAAAACAATAAAATCAGAAATGACTATTTAAATAAAATTTGTAAATATTCCGATAAACCTATATCAAACATTCTTGAATTAAACTTTAATTCACCAGAACCATATTACGGAAAAGATTTGCCATTTTAAAAGTTTAAAAAATAAAAAAATTAACCATTTGTTATTTCGAAAATTCGTTCTATTGATTTCAATAAATCTCTCTGTAATCTGTGATTTTTAAAACTATTTCGCGGTATAGGATATATACCAGAATAAGAATCTATATCTTTCCCCAAATATTTAATTTTAACTTCAGTGTTATATCTTTCCGCAATCTCTTTTAATTTATACACATTTATTAAAGCATTGCAACCTTTTTTTGAAATTTTCATACGCGCCTTTAAATCTTCTAAAATTATATTAATGTTACAATTTCTATACTCAAACCAATTACAAGAAAGATATTCTTCTATATTTCCATCTTTTAGTTTATCTCTTAATTCAAAAATTAAAGTGGTTGGAAATTTTGTTCTTTCATCTATTTTTCTAGGACTACAATACCTAATTAAATGATTATCTTCTGAAATGTCACACATAATAATCTATTAATTCCATATTAAATTTTTCTATTGTATTTTTGAGTATAATATCTATAGATTTTTTTGAATTTAAAATATTGTAGAACACCATATTGGAATCAATAAATTTTGCTTTTAAATACTTATCCGTATATTTTGTTTCTATAACAAATTCACCATTTTCATTTAACAACAAAGAAAAACTTGTTAACGGTAAAGTGTTATTAAGTTGAAGAAAATTAATAAACCCTAAAAAAGAATCATACTGAGGAGTTATGTTTTCATCTTCTAAACTATCTATTTCTAACATGTTGCCTAATCTTTCATAAATATCATTGAAATTATCTTTAAATGTTTGTAGAAAATATTCTAAAATGTTTTCTACAATTTCTTTCTTGTTATCTATTTTTGAAAAAGTGTAATATTTATCATCTAAATTTATTATATTATAAACAATGTTGTCTTCTATTTTTTCTTCGATATATTTATCACTATTATTTTTCCAAAACAAGTAATTCTTTATGTTAATATCAACATTGATATCTGATGAATAGTTGCTAGTATAATAAATCATTATTAAATACTCAATTTATTGATAAAATCTTTTTTTAAAGTGCTAAAAAATACTTTCTTTAAAATATTATGAGATATATTTATTTCTTCTTTTAGATTTGCCGATATTTTATTTTTATCCGTAAAAACAACATCAATATCAAAAGCAGAAGCATTATTTATTATTCTTTTATTTGTGGGATTTGCTAAATCTATAAAGTTATAACTTATTCCATTAGATATTCTAGAAATAATTTTTCTATTCTCAAAAGTATCTTCAAAAGTAAAACTAAAATTATTATTAATAATTTTATTATTTAAAACTTTTAATTCAATGTTTAGATTATCTATAATATTTTCCTGAAAAACATTTATATATCTAACACCTATTTTTTCTTTTTTTTGTAAAAATGCATTCATAACATTTAAAATAACATCTAGTTCCTTCACAAATATATCCCATGTATCGTATGCAAAATTTAAATTAGCTAAAGAAATTATGTTATCTCCACAACCTATTCTAAACTTGGATTCTTTATGATTGAAATTAAAAAGTATAGCATTCCTTAAATTAGGATCTGCTTTTCTTGCATTTTTAGGTATGTCATTGATTCCTGTAGAAATAGGATTATAATAGTTTTTTCTTATTATGTCTGAGGCATATAATGAACCTAATATAACTTCTTGAGGAAGATTGTTTGTATCAAAAACAATATCTACAATTGCACTTAGAATATTTTTGCTGGTTAATTTTGCAGGAAATGATGATAAATCAACATTTTGAAAAACACTCATAGTTCATCCTTTTTACTCATAAACTATCATTATTCTAACAAAAAATGATATTTTTTATCAAATTTTACTGTTAAAAACTTGTAATTTATAAATAAATTATTTAAAGATAAACACAACATTTTTATTTTTTTGCAATTTATTGATATTGAATTAAAACTTTTATTGATAATTTCATAAAAAGTTATATTATTTTTTATTATATTTGAGTTTGTTTTCTTTCTTTTCTATATGTTTCACTATGTGTACAACATCTTTTTTTACTTGTTCATGAGTTGTTTTCAGAAGCTCAAGCATTGCATCTTTAAAATGTTTTATTTCTGTTAACATTGGTACAGAAACCACTATGCTTCTTATGGACATATTTGCAAAAACAGGTAATTCGCGATGGCTAGTTTTTCTTATTTGGTCCTCAGAAAAAAAATCTGAAAGAGCAATATTATCTCTTCCATATTTTTTCATAATATTTGTTTCTAATATAGATTTAAACAATGTATTATATTCTTTTATATATTTGTTATTATTAAAATCAAAAACTCTTATTAATTTAATAATATCTATTGGATACAATGGTATTTCAAAGGAATAAAAGCAGAGTAACATAATATTTTCTATAAATCTAAAATCAGGTATTTTATTGTTAGTTGATTTTATGAAATTTAGTGCCATTTCACCATTTTTAGTAAGAATACTTCCCAAAATAAGAGCATTAGCAGTGTATATTTGAAACGAAAGATGCGAATGAACATTTCGCAATTTGATTATAATATTCATTGCTTCTTTCCATTTATCTGTTAAAAGATATCGTTCTAATCCATAATATAATAAAAAAACATAACCTATGTGAATAGACGTATCATAAGGATTCTGTAATAATTTCATATACACACCTTTTTGTTGTGGTGTTAATTCTTTGTATGATGGATAATATGGTGGAATAGGAACGTTTTCTATATCTTTTGGGAAAATAACTTTCATGCCTGTATAAATTAGACTCGGTTCCTCACTTTTCCATAAAGATAAATTAATAAATTTATTGTTTTCTTTTTTTATATAGTTTTCATATGGACCATCAGCAAACCAAAGTAAACCATTTAAATCTTCATGAATACATATTTGTTTTAAAGTGGGTATTTTGTTTATACTTAAGTTGTAATCAATATCTTTTTTATTTGTATTTAACAATGAAAGGTTATTATCTTTGTTAATTGTATTTATAATTGGTTTCAATTTACTTGTTATTAAGTTTATAATATTTTGGGCTTCTATGCTTTTGGAATTTATAGACAAGGCTTTGTCACAATCATCAAGTGCTTCTCTATAAAGATGTAATTTTAATTTTGAGATTCCTCTATTAATTAAAATATTAAAATCATTTGGCATAATTTTGGCAGCTTCATCATAATCTTTTATTGATTCTTCGTATTTACCTAACGAATAATTAACCATCCCTCTACTTGTATATAATGTTGCTAATTGTAATGTATTAGTGTTTATAGGATTAATTTTATTGTAAAATTTTTTGTATAAATATCTTAGTTTAGTTGATGGATAAAAGACTTTAAATTCAGTTCTTTCGTTTATATAATAGGAACTATAAACATAGTCATTTACTCTACTGACATAAATTTCAGTATGAAGAGTTTTTATTTCATTAACAATATTTTTTATTATTTTTTCTTTTTGAGTATCATCTAATTTGCGATATTCCTGATTACTGGAACAGAAATCTCTAATAAAAAATTCTTCAAATTCGGATTTGGATATGAGTTTATGTATAGCAGTATTGTAAGCATTACTATCTTTAGTATCCACTTTATATTCATTTTTAAATTTTTTGTAAAACTTGAATAAAATATCTTTCTCTTGAGATGTAAAATTTTCTATTTGTAATGACAAAAATAAAACTAAATTAAAAACATATGGAAGAGTCCCAAATTTTAATATTAAATCTATAACTTCAAATAAGATATCCTTTATATCTTCTTTGTCACTTATGGCACGATATTCTAACCCTCTATAATAAAGTTTCACATAATCCAGTTTTTTTATTTTAGGTTTGTCTTCTGATAACCATTTAATAAAACCTTCATAAAATTTTTCATCAAAATCCCAACTTAATAATTCTCGCCTAGTATGTATTATAAAAGGGAAATATTCTGAACTATTAGCCGTATAAAAAAGACTATTTTTAATTTTATATCCCCATAATTTCACGACATCTTTTTTTAAGTGAAACCAAATCATTAAAAAATCCTTAAAACAAGTTTATATAAAAAATTTATAACTGTTAAATAACAATTTTATTCTATCATAAGTTTATTGATAGTGGCAACAGCATTTATTTTATTGTTAAAGATCTTATGATTTTGAGGTAGAATGAAGTGTATATGGATCCCGGAAGGGCATACTCGATTGAGTTAGTTGCAAAATTATAACCAAAATATTAAGGTCGCTATAAAAACGGATTTAATTGTACATGTAATTATTTCTACACTCCCTTGATTACTGCCAAAGGGGAAAGTTTTACTAAGAAATGGTACTTTATAAAAAATACGACAACGTCTTGTCGTAAATTTGCTGCAAAAAAGGATGATAAATCTTTCTTTTTTAAAAGTAGTATAATATTGCATTATGTTATTGAAAATTACAAAACTTTCCAAGCTGGGAATTATCATAGAAGCAATATTAGTGGGGATTTTGTCCGGAATAATAGTAATATTGTTTAATTGGTGCATTTCTAATTTGTTTTCTTTTAACCAAAGTTTTTTATCACAAATTCCGTTAATATTAAAAGTATTTATATTTCCGATTATAACTTGTTTGGCAGGTTTAATTGTGGGAATACTTGTGTTTAAGGTTGCACCCGAAACAAAAGGGAGCGGTATTCCTTTTGTAAAGTTGGCATTGATGCGGTTAGGTAAAAGAATAAGAATCAGAAGTATGTTTATAAAATTTGCAGCGGGTGTTATAGGTATAGGCAGCGGCTTTTCTTTAGGCAGGGAAGGTCCGAGTGTTCAGCTTGGTGCCGGTTGCGGTGCCGTGATTTCAAGATTATTTAAAAAGAACGGAACAAAACAACACAATTTAATAACTGCAGGTGCAGCTTCGGCAATAGGAGCAACTTTTAATGCACCTGTTGCCGGAACAATTTTTGCCGTTGAAGAACTTACAAGAAAGTTTTCCGTTTCAACATTGTTTACCGTTCTTATAGCAACAGTTTCCGCGGTAACCGTATCAAGACATTTTGTGGGGGAAAATCCCTCTTTTTTTATACCGGAACTGCAAAATCTTCCTAAAATTTCGTTGGAAAGTCTTGTTGTTTTTATAGTGTTGGGAATAATTGTAGGCGTTTTCGGTGTGTTGTTTGCCAAAACAA
>Ga0256407_10011919_pt1 | contig 11934 bp, 9 predicted proteins | sample RumenRJG_04DNA_FD_193489 | JGI IMG/M metagenome (GOLD analysis project Ga0256407, IMG submission 193489) | Bovine rumen microbial communities from Lethbridge, Alberta, Canada - RJG_04 | ecosystem: Host-associated > Mammals > Digestive system > Stomach > Rumen | place: Canada: Alberta | collected... | reverse complement strand
TTGCAGAAGCTCGCGAGTTGGTAGACCATCCCAAAATGCCTTATGCAGAAATCCGCGTGACAGACGAGACCGGCAGGCTGCTGGCCGTCTTTACCTCAAGCGGATACAGGAAAAAAGGGGCGGTCATCGACGCTGAGTTGTAAAATAAGAAAGCACGAAAATGGTAAGATGACTGGGAATGTTAAACAATTTTTCAATAATGTTTTGTTTTTATTTAAATAATTTGTATCTTTGCAAACGATTATTATGAATAAAACTACAAAATCTTATTGCTTATGTCACAGAATAAAACAGTCATCCAAGGTTTAGAACCTGCCGATAGTCCTAGTTATAATGGTGGGGGCGGTGTTAATTCTGGTTTCTATTCACGCAATGCAGGACCACGTCCGCAACAGCGCGGAACTTATGTTCCAGGAATGTCTGAGGGTCAGCCAGTTAGTGCGGCACCTCGTAACCCGAACCAAACAGTGGTGCAGCCTGCTATGCAGCCTCAAGCTTCACAGCCTCGTAGAACATCTATTCAGACAGGCAAACCTATAGCGGGGTTCCTGTATTCGGTTTCGCGCACAGGAGCAGGTGAGTTTTGGCCTTTGCAGATTGGACAGAATACGATAGGGCAGAGTGAAAATTGTGACATTGTTCTGCCAGAAGGTACTGTGTCGCAGGAACATGCAGTATTGGTGGTAAGGAAAATGAAAAATCCTGAGAAAGTAATCGCTTCAATCAGTGATGCACGTTCTACCAATGGTACCATGCTGAATGGAGTTAGTCTGGGGTTCACAGCAGAAGAATGCAAGAATGGTGATATTATTACGATAGGTGAAAACTACGAACTGTACTTGATTTTGGTAGACGCTGCTACGTTAGGACTGTCAGTTTCTAAGGACTTTATCGCTATTGAAGAGGAAACAAATGCGGCACCAGGTATGCCTGAAACACCTGCGGGTTACACCCGTCCTGAAAGCCAGTTTGGACCACCGCCTTTTGGAGGTGGTTTCGTGCCCGGAGGAGGTACTGTGGGCTTTGACGGTTCCATCAACAATGACAAGGGCGGTACAATAGGAATGTAATGGTGCAGGCTGTTCAACAAAGGCCCAATGACCCTTATCTGTATTTGTATGTGATGGGTGAGTGGTATTGTTACAACCCAGCGGATATGCCGTTGGGGAGTGGTGCCATGGGAGATGTCTATAAAGGATACCGATGCCGTGACGGTATGGTGATAGCTGTAAAGCGTGTGAAAGATGCATTTGCTAATAATAAAATGATTCGTGAGCGTGCGAAACAGGAAGCTTCTTTAGCCTTTCGCCATCCTAATTTGGTAGAGATGATTGGCTATTGTGAGTATGCACCAGAAACAGGTCCCATCTTCATCTTGAGCAATTTTGTACAAGGCAAGAATATAGACGAATATGTAAAGGGTTTTGAGAACTCTCCTCATAGGACAGAAAAGATTTGTGGTGCCATCTGTGCCGTGCTTGACGCCTTGGACTATGTCCACTCACGAGGTGTTATCCATCGTGACATCAAGCCGTCGAACATTATGATTGAAAATGACTCGAATGTCAGACTGATGGACTTGGGTATAGCAAGGATGAACGCTGGAAACAAGTTCTCTTCGTTTGGGTTTATTGGTACGCCTGAATATTCTGCTCCAGAGCAGATGCAGAGAGAACAGAATGGCACAATAGTACAGATTAATGCCACAACGGACATCTATGAACTGGGTATCACTTTCTACGAGCTGCTAAATGGAAGTAATCCAATGTCTTGCAATACAGAAGTGGAAACCATGACACGCCAGATGAAGGAAAATTTGCCTGCCAGTGAACGGATTCCTAAGAAACTGATGCAGGTCATCTGGAAAGCCACCGAGAAAGAACAATCAAAACGCTATCAGACAGCCTTGGACTTTAAACATGCTATACAAGCAGCATTGTTGCCGGAGCCTTCTAAGTCGCAACAGGTTATGGATTGGATACAGGAAAATGCCATGATGCTATTGGGTGGGGTGATGGTGCTGGCGGTACTGATATTTGTCATTGTGATATTAGTGATATAGGAATATGGAACTACAACAGCTTCATCAAGGGAATGAGCGTCTTTTTACTGCTTTTGCGGAGTCAAGAACGGGAGGACGCGATGAGAATCAAGATTCCTATGGCTATGCTCAAACAGCATGGGGCTTTCTGGTTACCGTTTGCGATGGCATGGGAGGCGGACCTAGCGGTAAGACTGCCTCTACGATAGCTGTTAATGAAATTGTAGCAGGTGTAGAGGGCGCAAGCAAGGATGAAGAGGTATCCAATATTCTGATTAAGGCCATTCGCAGAGCCAACATGGCGATTATAGAGGCAGGCAACGAGAATCCCTCTTTGAAAGGAATGGGATCAACGGCTACTGTGCTCCTTTTGTCAGAACGTGCTGCCCAGATTGCATTTGTGGGTGACAGCCGCATTTATCAGTTGCGTGGTAAACGTAAAGTGTTCCGCACGTTTGATCACTCTATGGTGTTTGACTTGGTGAAGCAGAACGTCATTACTGAAGAGCAGGCACGATTGTCAGCACAGTCGAACATCATTACTAGAGCATTGGGGATAAAGCCCGATGTAGAGGTCGATATTCATGAGTTGCCTTATGAGAAGGGCGATCGTTTCGTATTATGCTCAGATGGTATTCATGGTACGATGCCCGAAAAACAGTTGCTGAAGATGTTCGCGCAGAAAAAACCTTTGGGAATTGTGACGGATAATGTAGCAACCTATGTAGACAATTTAGGACGGCTTAGTGGACAGGGGTATGATAATCTGACACTGGCTATGGTGGAAACGAAAACGAACTCAATACTCAAACCTGTTATGTCAAAACAAACAAAAATAATTCTTGTAGCATTGGCAGTGTTTTGCCTTATTAGCATTGCAGCCAATGTGATACAGGCAGCACACTATACGGCCTTGAGTAATCAGTCTGTGAGCTGCGACAGTTTGGCAAAGTACAGCCAGCGTGACTCTGTTCAGCAAAGTACTATCAAGGTGTTGCAGGATAGTGTGGCGAAAATGGCTGTTAAGTTAGACAAGATTAAAGAAAAATCGAAATAACTAAAAAACTTAAGTAATATGAAAGTTTATTCTATCGGAAGAGACCTTGCCTGTGACATCATCATCGATGACAATACAGACGTAATCAGTCGTAGACATGCTACACTGAATGTCGAATCGTCGGGTAAGATGACTATTGTGGACCTAAGCCATAATGGTACTTATGTGAATGGCATTAGAATTAATCAGAATGTACCAGTGCCTGTGACCCGTAACGATACGGTGTCATTTGCTCATGTAGCCCAGCTGGACTGGAACCAGATTCCCAATACTCAAGGAGTGATTATCCGCTATGTGTTGATAGCATTGTTGGCAGTACTGCTCATTGGCGGCGCTATTTGGGGCTATACTTCATTTATGAGCAAGCCAGTTTCTGCTCCCGACCCCACTCCGGTAACTGTAGATAGTGCAGCACTTAAGAAAGAAGAACAGAAGATGAAAGAAGACGAGAAGGCTCGTATGGATTCTATTAAGAAGCATGTGCAGGACTCTCTAAACAAAGTTCGTGCGCAGAAGAAGGCCAGTGTAAAGGCTAAAGGCGATGCTAAGAAGCCGAGAGCCAAGAATCCCGAAAAAGGCAAAAAGGAAGAAGAGAAGCCTACACGCTTCCACTAAGCAGAATACTAACCTATAAAAAAGAAAGACTATGAGACTGTTAAAAATTGGACGCGATGCAGGTTGTGACATCGTACTGCATAGTGATAAGGTAAGTTCGCTACATGCTGAGATTACGCTAATGAATAGCGGTGACATCATGTTGGAGGATAAGGGTAGCCGCAATGGTACTTTTATTATGAATCAGCAGATAAAGCCAGGGAAACCTGTTAACATACGCCGTGGTGATGCCATTCGTTTTGCCGACGTGGAGTTGCAGTGGGGACAAGTGCCCATGCCAGAAGACAATTCGGCATACAAGGCTATCTATGGTATAGGTTCACACTTTAATAATGACATCCAGATTTCCGGTGGGACAGTGAGCCGATATCACGCAACAATAAAGATAGGACGTGACAACAAGGTGTACATCATAGACCATAGTAAGAATGGCACAACGGTTGACGGGAACAAAATTCCAAGCAACAACCCTGTGCGTATCAAGAAAAGCAGTTCCGTAGTGTGTGGTGGTGTACCAGTAAACCTGAAAGATCCTATTGTAAAGTGGCCTAAGGAAGTTTGGAAGATCGTTGCCCTCATTGCTGCTTGTCTGTGTGTGCTTGTAGGTGCAGGATGGGGCATACATAAGTATATTCAAACTCACATGGATCCCTCGTTCGAGGACGGACAATTGTATAGCCGTTATAAAAACAGTGCAGTGTACGTCAAAACTGTGTATCACTATGAGGTAAGCATTGGGGATCTTAATTCGCAGGAGATCGTGGCTCTCGGTATTCCACAAAAATTGTTGCCTTTAGGGGATAGTTATCAAGATGTTAGCGGTATGACTTCTTCTGAATTGTTGGATGCCCTTGACAAGATGTATGAGCGTGTTGCGGAAAACAATAAGTCAGAGGTAAGGAATCAAGGGCTTGGAGCAGGAACCGGTTTCTTCATATCTAGTTCAGGTGAGATAGTCACTAACCTGCATGTGGTAAAACCATGGTTGTTTAATAAAGACGAGGAGTTCTTGGAGGGTATCTTGTCAAGGTTCATGGCTCAAAAAGTAGCAACTAGAGATGCGGCCAATGTAGCATATCTGAAGCGCAAAGCAACAGTACTCTCTGCTTATACTTCTAAGATTAAAGTAAAGGGTGTGTTGGACTACATTGCCATAGTACCTAACGATGCATTGTTTGACAAAGATAATGTGATAAAGTGCCGTGTGCTCAGTGCTGATGAAGATAGAAAGAATATCGAAAAGGATGTTGCACTAATCCAGACTGTCACTAAACATCTGCCCAATGCCGATTGTGCTTTTGTCAATGTGAAAGACTCTATGGATATTCGGCCTGAGGTGTATAAGGCAGGTGAACATGTATATGTGCTTGGATTCCCTGCTGCTGCAGATCCCTTTATGCAAAATGATGCAAACCGTACGGGTATTCATTGCTATGGAACTGGTGGTAACATCACTGTTGATCCAACGGAATATTCATTCTCTTTCGATGCTGCAGCTTTGCATGGTTCCAGTGGTTCAGCCATCTTTAATCGTAAGGGAATGTTGATTGGAATTCTCAACTCTGGTAAGGGTGATAATTTCAATCGTGGTGTGAAAGCCAAGTATATCAAGGAGATTCTAGAAAAGCCACATGATTTTAATTAATGTAGTTAAGGTATAATGAAACGTATATTTTCAATAATAATGTGTGCATTGGCCGCTTATAGTGTGTCTGGTGCAGAAATAGTACAAAAGGTAGAGCTGAAGAACGGCTCGGTGTTAGAAGGCTATATACAGTCGCAGGATGGTTCTGGCAAGATGACCGTACATACTGAGAAGGCTCTTATTATAGTCAGTAGCAGTAATGCTGATGTCTTTGATCGTCAGGTTAAATACAACCAGCTGGATCAAACTTGGAAAGACTGGGGGGCAGAGCATGATGCTTTCAGTGGTACTGGTGACAATCGTATACTTACACTTAATGAGGTCTCGTTTAAGGAAGATCTAAATGATAGTGTTATGGTTGACACAGCAGTGAATTTGAAGGGAATGAATTTTGAGAGGTACCTTATCAAAGGTATGCATTCTGCTAATAACGTGAAAGTGTTGGAACGAGGTGTTACAGTGAAATATTTAGAATTGACTCCCAATAGTTATGTAGTTGCTTGGAGCGATATTAAGGCTATTAGGTCTGATCGCCGTCAGAAGACAGCTCTGTCAGGCATCAATCGCATTTATGAGTTGAAGAATGGCAGAACATATGAAGGCCAGTATGCGGGAGAAACCGACAATTCATTGAGCCTCTATATGGATAATGGTATGGTACAGTCGTTCAAGAGCAGTGATGTTGTGAAGTACACTTTCCGTCCCATCAATCCTGATCAAGACATCTTTGAGCAGAGTCCGCTGGTGGATATCGTCAGGACTACACGAGGTGCAGTAGTAAAAGGCATTATCCTTGAGCAGAACTATGCCAGCAAGAAGGATTCTGAAAATCTTTTCTTGATACAAACACAGTCAGGAGCTATTCAAACCATTAAAGTCTCAGAGATAGCAGAGCTTCGCAAGGAAGAGAATCCTAAGTACGCACCCAAATTTGACCTCATGTTGAACAATGGTGATGTGGTTATTAACAGAAAGCCTGTAAACTTTGTCAAGGTGGTAGAAGAAGATGATGTCCTTGTGTTGGATAGCATTGGTAAAATGGCATTGAAGACAGATGCCAGTGGGAAAGCGCAAATCACAGTAGAATATCGTTTGGACGACAACGCTGGACTTGAGGCATTCCAATTGGTGAAGGTGACTGAGACCAAGGTGAAGAAGCAAATGATATATAGTTTTAGCTATAAGGACTTGGTAAATGCCGTGACTCATGCTATAAAAATTGAAACTAGCGTGAACAAGACTACAAAGGCAGAATACGAACTCTACAGGAAGGGTGTTTATGCTCTTTATGATGCTAAAAAGAAAAGAGCAATACCATTTATCGTACAATAGATATGACACCAATTACGTCACAATACTATCAGCTGAGAGGTATAGCGATATCTAAACAAGGCGGGCGTCCTGAAAATCAGGACGACATGGGCTGGGTAGATACGCCATTAGGATTTCTTGTGGTGGTGTGTGACGGTATGGGTGGTGGTCCTGGTGGCAGGACGGCATCCTATATTGCTAAAAACGTCTTCTTGTCAGAAATGCTGAATAGCAGTCCACAGGCTTCGCGTGTGGAAGCATTGAAAAGAGCTGTTAGCAGAGCTAATGATGCATTGTACCAGAAAATGGAGGAGCAGCCAAGTCTGAAAGGCATGGGTTCTACTCTTGTTGCTGTGCTTATTTGTGGACAGTCGGCATTAGTGACACATCTGGGTGATAGCCGTTGTTATAAGATAAGGGGACGGCGTATCATCTTTAGGACTAAGGACCATTCGCTAGTTGGTGAGTTAGTGCGCAATAAAGCCTTGACAGAGGAGCAGGCACGTGTGTCACCGCAGTCAAATGTTATAATGCGCGGACTTGGGAATACCAGTAATCATGTTCCTGAGATTGATGAGGTGGCTTTCCATAAAGGTGACCGCTTCTTGTTGTGTACGGATGGTGTATGGGGTATTATGCCTCATGAGGAACTGGCACAGCGTCTAACATCCGCACAAGATATCCAGTCGCTGGTAGGCAATCTTTCTGCAGAGGTAGATCAACGTGGATTTGCCACGGGAGGGCATCATGACAATCATACCATGGCTGTTGTGGAAGTGAATATGAACTCAATACTTAAAGAAAAGATGGATAAACTGACTAGAATGATTGTGGGAGTCTTGGGAGTCTTGTTGGCAGTGAGCCTGCTCTTTAATATCCTGCAGTTGCGTAGTGGCAGCAATAATGCTGATTTTCAGGAACTTCAGGCACTGTTAGATGAAAAGAATCAACAGATAGCCCAGATGGAAAACTCATTGCAACTCTATAACGACATAAAGGAGAAGGGAAGTAAAGAGCTTATTACACGTGTAGAGGTGCTGGAATATGAGAAAGCATCATTGTTGGAGTATATTGACAGTTTAATGAACAAAGTTGATAAACTTGAGCAGAAAGTAGCAGAAGCAACGGCTCCAGTAAAAAGTAAAGACAATTCTAAGGGTAAAACCAATAATGTTTCAGCTCAGGAAACTGCGCAACGAATTGTAAACCGTTTGGCGAGTATGAAAGAGGTGAGTGGTAAGGATTTTGCACAGACGATGGGTAAGAAAGCGCAGTACCGTAATGAAATTCTTGTTCTGCTTGTTGATTTGAATAAAAAAACAGGACAGAAACACAAATCTACAATCGACGGTGTGGTGCGTGAACTAAAAGACCCTCAAAGTTTAGCGATGAAGGTTGGTCAAAACCAGGAAAGGGTTTATATTTCGACAATGCCGGCATCCAAAAAGATTGATCAGTTGGCAGAGAAGATTAAGAAAATTAAGAGTCAAATATAAAAACGTAATATTATTATGTCTATAGTCAGATTACAAGGTGAAGTAGAGAGAAGAAATGGTATCTACTATCAAGTGGACTCTGCTGACGAGCCCATTGGAGTAGGCGGCATGGGACAAGTGTATAAAGGTATCTGTGTCAACGAACGCACAGGTGCTACGCGTCCTGTAGCTATTAAGTTTATGTTCGATGACCTGCCAGCACAGGCTATAGAGCGTGCAAGGCGTGAAGCATCCATACAGTTGCGTAATGACAATTTGGTAGAGATGTTAGGTTTCATTGAAATCAATGAGCAGACCCCCTCTGGTGTTGTCAAACATTATCATGTTGTCAGTGAATTGCTGAATGGAGTTTCGCTGTACGACATTTTTGAAGGCAAGACAACTGACCGAGACGGAGAAGATGTCGCCTATGCTGTCAAACTTATGCAGGACTATAAAAATGATCCTGAACATTTTGCAAAGATAATCGTAGTAAACGTACTGTCAGGACTGATGGCTTTGCACGATGCAGGTTACATCCATCGTGACATTGACCCGTCCAATATTATGGTGACCAGTGATGGACATATAAAACTCATTGACTTTGGTATTGCCAAACAAATGAATACGTTGACCACTAGTGACAAGTCTTTGACAGTAGCTGGCAAGTTTATGGGTAAGCCTGAATATGCAGCCCCAGAGTTGGCATTAGGTGATATTCAACATCAGAATCAGACAACAGATATTTATGCCATGGGTATACTACTATACCAGTGTATTGTGGGACATACTCCTTTTGAAGGTGCTCGTCATGAGATTTTGGACAAGCAGTTGAAAGCAAAGTTGCCGTTGGATGTTATTCAGAATAAGGACTTGAAGGCAATTATTGCCAAGGCTTGCGAGAAGAAACAAGAACTGCGTTTCCAGACTTCGGCACAAATGCGTGTGGCATTGGAAAATCCGAAGAGTATGCAGGGTGGTCTCTCAAGACAGAAAAAGATAGGAATTGCAATTGCTGTAGTCGCTCTTGTTATAGTTTTGGGAATTGCAGGAATTGTTGCCAAGAATAAGCAGGATGCTGCTAAAGCTGAAGCAGAAAAGGCTTTGTTTGAAAAGCAAAAAACACAGTTTATGTCAACGCTCAACTCAAAACTTGATAAGGCAGACCAAGAAGCCTCTGAAGGCATGGATAGTGAAAATACAACATACGAGCAATCGCTAATGTCTGCATATATTGCCTATAAGGAGGCTGCAGACTTGCTAAATAAGGATAAGACCTTCAAGGTGAAAGTTGATGTGGCCTCGCGCCAACAAAAGGTGTTGGAGGCTTTGAAGAAAGCACAACAGACTCTTTCAGAGCAGGCGAAGATGCTGGGTGAGATGGGTGAGGAAGAATCTGCTGGTCTGGCAGAAGAACGTGCAAGGAAGGTGGAGACTTTTTTGAATAGTATAAAATAATAACTAAATAGGTAGAATAATAAGAAATGAATAGATTACTTAAATTATTTACTTTCTTGTTGTTGCTTAGTGTGTCATCTGTAGGATATGCACAGAGTGGTGATAAACTGTTTATGGAAGGACAGAAATTGCAACAGACTATGACTGTGCCTTCACAGAATGCCGCTATCAAGAAGTTTCAGGCGGCAAAGATTGTTTATACCACTGCGGACAAGAAAAAGATGTGTGATAATCAGATTGCTATTTGCAATAAAAATATTGCATCTCTGCGGAAAGGTAGTGGCAGAGGGTCGGCAAGGACAACCACCCCTGCTCCTCCAACTATAGCCCCCAAAGCGTTCTCTCTCAGCCAGAACAAGGTAGAGTTTGTTGGGGATAAACCTGGTGCTGTGAATATCAAGGTGGAAGCTGAGACTATGGACTGGAATTTTACAGTGCCAGCAGGTGTTGAGGGTATGGATAATTTTATAAAGGTAACACGCAGCAGCGATGCTAAGTCTATAGATATAGCTGTAGATAAGAACGATAAAACCTTGGATCGTGAACAGGTGGTTAATGTTGATTTTGGTGACAAACGGGAAGTCGTCACAGTTCGACAATTTGGTAAACCTGTTACATTGAGTACGAATGCCAATCAGTTAACATTTGGTCTAAAAGGTGGTAATAAGACATTGGAGATTTATACAAATTCAGATTCTATAATCACTTCTAATAACGATTTGACTTGGTACATAGAATCGAAACCAGACTGGATCGTTACTAAGGTAGAGGTAAAAAAGAAGAAGGGATTTTTTGGTAGTGCTTTCTCTGCATTGAAAGAAGCAGTTTCTGGATCAGCTTCAGCGGCCTCTGAGGAAGATGTGAAAATTTCAAATCTTAAACTAACTGTTAGTGCTATAGCAAAATCCAGTCCTGCCTATAATACAGGTCGTAAGGGTGAGATTGTGTTTGCTAGCCAGGACAAAAGATATCGGGTTGAGATTATTCAGGAGAAATAAGTCTAATAATAGGAACTGAAAGAAGGGGTGCTTCACCAATGGTAAGCACCCCTTTATAAGTGTGTAACCATCCCACTTCTGACGTATTTTGAGACTGCAAGGATCTCCTTACCTTTGCAGTCTCAAATTATGTTGTTATGTTTAGTCTGAATGAAAGTAACAAGTTTATGGTCTACGGTAGTCATGTAGACCTTCGCAAGGGAGTGGAGCCATTGAGTGGTCTGGTTAGTATTGATGCACCTGTCGCCTACTGACGGCAGTGTCTATGTGTTTCTCAATCGCAGCCGCAACGTAAGCATTCGATAAACTACAGGTAGTAACACCTATATATTATAACAACAGCAGCTATAATTTCATATGTTGTAGCTGCTGTTGTATTTTTCTTGCACCTATATGTGATACCTATATCATGCTGTTTTAGTCATGACAGATTCCGGATGTGTAAGCTTCCACTTATGTGATAGCAGTTGTAATAGTTCCTCATATGATGCTTTTGCATGATATGGCATCTGGCTTATTACATCATTCAGATAGTCTCTCGGATTGACATCATGGTTTCTGCATGTTGCCTGCAGTGAGCAGACGACTGCCATGTTCTGTGCTGCCTCATGATTACCGCAGAAGAGGTAGTTCTTCCTGCCCAGCGTGACGGGACGTATCTCATTCTCGACCGCATTATCCAAATGTTGGTATAATGCGGTCGAGCGCTCAATCAGGCCCATCACCCTCGGACGCAAGAATTGGCTCTTCGTCGACAGTGACGAGTCGGCAAAGGATGCAGCCGTGTACATGACGCTCATCGGGTCATGCAGCCTGCTTGGCATAGCACCATACAAATACTTTGAGTATATATTGCCAAGGCTGCATGGTAACATGACCGAGGAAGAGTACAAGGAACTGCTGCCGTACAAAGCGGCAAAGGAAATAAAAAAAGGCTAAGTCCTCACGGAATGCAAAATTAGCGGCATCATACCAAAAATGGGTGATGCCGCTAATTTTGTGAGAGCACGTCAGAAGTGGGATGGTTACATAAGTGTTATGCTAGTTTCGAGAGGTCTGGCTCCTCAATATATTTCAGTTTGTTGTTGATGATGACCTTTTCGGCCTCTTCTGCGTTCTCCGTACGGAATATCATGATGCCCTTGCCGTTCAGCAGGAAGGTGTACATATAGGCAATGGAGATGCCTGCCTTGGAGAATGTCTCAACAGCATCGGCTGCACGACCAGGTACGTCATCGAGTTCAAGGGCGAAGACATTGCTTTGTGCAACAGCTACGCCATTCTTTTTCAGCTCCTCGTAGGCACGAAGAGGTTCACTGCAAATGAGACGATAG
>Ga0256407_10011917_pt1 | contig 11936 bp, 9 predicted proteins | sample RumenRJG_04DNA_FD_193489 | JGI IMG/M metagenome (GOLD analysis project Ga0256407, IMG submission 193489) | Bovine rumen microbial communities from Lethbridge, Alberta, Canada - RJG_04 | ecosystem: Host-associated > Mammals > Digestive system > Stomach > Rumen | place: Canada: Alberta | collected... | reverse complement strand
CTCTGCGTGGTATTCCGACAGGTTCAGCTGCTGAGCCACATGGTCGGCTACCTCGCGGCGGTCGCCTGTGAGCATCACCGTCTGTCCTACTCCTAAGTGCTTCAGTCGACTGACGGCTTCGGCGCTGTCGGCCTTGATGCGGTCGTTGATGACGATATGACCGGCATACGTGCCGTCGATAGCTACGTGGATGATGGTGCCCACATGATGGCAGTCGTGCCACTTGGCTCCTACGGCATCCATCAGTTTGGTGTTGCCGACGGCTACCTGCTGACTGCCGACACGCGCACAGATGCCCTTACCGGCCACCTCTTCAACGTCGGCAACTACGCAGCCGTCGGTAGCTTCATCGGGGAAAGCATCGCGCAGGGCGGCACCGATGGGGTGCGTGGAGAAGTGCTCCACATGAGCAGCAAGATGCAGCAGCTGGTGCTCGTCGACCACATCAGGATGGACGGCCTCGACGGCAAACTGTCCGTGAGTCAGCGTACCAGTCTTGTCGAAGACAACGGTGTCGACCTTAGCCAGCACGTCCATATAGTTGGCTCCCTTGATAAGGATACCGCGACGCGAAGCACCACCGATGCCTCCGAAGAAGGTCAGCGGAACGCTGATGACTAAGGCGCAGGGGCACGAGACGACGAGGAACATCAGGGCACGATAGAGCCAGATGTGGAAAGCGCCGCCAAACAAAGTGGGTACGACGGCAATAGCCAAAGCGGCAACGACGACAATGGGGGTATAGATGCGGGCAAAGCGGGTGATGAAGGTCTCGCTCTGCGACTTGTGTTCGGCAGCATTCTCTACCAAACTGATAATCTTCGAAGCCGTACTCTCGCCGAAATTCTTGGTGGTACGTACTCGCAACAGTCCTGAGAGGTTGACACAGCCCGACTGCACCTCGTCGCCCTCAGCAACCTCGCGAGGCAGAGACTCGCCCGTCAGCGCAACGGTGTTCAGAGCTGAACGTCCGTTGATGATAACACCATCGAGGGGCACACGGTCGCCAGGACGGATGACGATTGTCTCGCCCACACAAACATTGTCAGGGCTGACGGTGACCTCTCTCCTCTCTCCTCTCTCCTCTCTCCTCTCCACACAAGCCACATCGGGCCGTATGTCCATCAGATGGCTGATACTGCGGCGACTCTGCCCCTCAGCATAGCCCTCGAAGAGTTCGCCAACCTGGAAGAACAGCATGACGAAGACGGCCTCAGGAAACTCTGTTTCGGCTCCAGGCAGGAAGCCGATACAAAGAGCACCGATGGTGGCGACCGACATGAGGAAATGCTCATTGAAGGCATCGCCGTGAGCAATACCCTCGACAGCCTCCTTCAGCGTGTCGTGACCTATTATTAAATAAGGTACGAGATAGACGAGCAACAGTTGCCAGGTCGACAACTGCAGCTGATGTTCGACAACAACGGCAGCAACGAGCAGCAGAACCGTGACACCGATGAGCGTCAGCTGGCGGCGCAGCCCTCCTTCATGCTCATGATGATGATGCTCGTCGTGATGATGCTCATGATGGTGATGCTCATGATGGTGGTGCTCGTGGTGGTGGTGCTCGCAGCACTCACTCTCTTGATGGTGGTGATGATGAATATGTGCCATAACTTTGACCCTTTAATTGTTTTCGGGTGCAAAGTTACGGCACATTTCGCGCAACTCGGTTGCAAAGTTCAGAAAGTGTAGCCGATGGTAGCTATCACCTGATGGCGTTTATTCTCAACATCGGTGGTCTGAGGCACGTTGCTGATGGTAGCTCCGTCGAAGGTGAACGTCGTATTCGGCTGGTAGGGGTGGAACGTACCCTTCGTCATCGAGTACTGATAAGCCAGGTCGAAATTCCAGCCTTCATACTTGTAACCTAAGCCGCAGGTCACGCGGTGGGTGTCCTTCCAGTTGGTGTAGTCGTTGGTCGACGAGTACATCACGCCGATGGAGTTGATGGTCATGTCGCGCACACCGTCCTCCTTGTACATCGGCGATACGTAGTTGTAGCCTACGCGGACGGCCAGTGCGGGATCAGGCTTCAGCTCGGCACCCACCTTCAGCATGTGAACGCCCTGCAGTGCGTGCTCGGTCTGGTGGTTCATCGTGCGGTCGCTGTGCGAGTCGCGGTTGCCATAGTAGTCGTAGCCATCGTTCTCGCGCATGTCCATCGTGCTGTAGTCGCTGTATTCGTAGGTGGCACCGAGGGCCAGCATCGTGCCGACGGTATGGCCTAAGCTGACGTCGAACTTCCACGGCGTGTACATTTTGAACTCGTAGGTCTCGCCGTTCTCGCCCTTTTCCCAGAGTCCGATACCGTTACGATAGCAGTTGTTGTAGAAAACGGTGTAGTTGCTCGACTTCAGGTCGTACCATGTCGGCGTCGACACCGAGAGGCCTACACGGAACGGTGAGTATTCGATGGGGCGGAAGATGACACCGGCCTTGACGTCGATACCCGTTCCCGTCACCTTGCGCTCGTCGGAAAGCAAGGTATTGCCGGCACTGGGGCCATTGGCAAACACCAGATTCTCCCTGTAGTCGGTGATCGACTTGTAGTTCACGTCATGAAGACCGACAGTCAGACCGAGATACACGCGGTCGTTGACATTGCCACTAATGTTGACGTCGAAGTCGGCAATCCAGCCACGCTGGCCGTTGTCGTACTGGTAGGTATCACCATCCAGATAGCCAATCTCGATATCCTGGCCATTCTCCTTTGGCCATGCGTTGAAGGCGTTCATATAGAGATAGTCCACCTGCGTAAAGGTGTAGGCGCGCAGGGCACTCTGCCCATCGTTCTCGTAGCCCATCAGATCGCCGTCGACGTTCCAGTCGAGGTTATAGCCGCCAGCGTTGACGTTGTTCTTGTCGTACTTGGCAAAGCCCACCTGGTTGAGTGAACCGCGACGCAGGCTGTTGGCTGCCGCCAGTATCTGGTTAAAATTACGGCTCTTGTGGTAGTTGAAACCGAGGTTGATAAACGAACGCCTATCCATCTGTGAAGCATAGACGAAGCCTGCCTGATCGAAGCTGACGTGCGTCTTGCTGGTCTCGCCGAACTTCACGGCATCCTGCTGCGAGTTCAGACTCAGCGACCCCTGGAAGGTGCTGTGACGGAACAGGCCGATGCCTGCGGGGTTCGTACTCATCACCGAAATATCGGCACCGAGGGCTTCTAATGCGCCACCCATACCCACATAGCGCGCCGTTCCGTTCAGGTCGCTCGTCATGAGTTTGGCTCCCTCGTATGTATCCTGAGCTGCCGACGGCAAAGTTGCCGCCAAGGCCATTGCTGCAAAATATAACTTTTTCATCATGTTCAAAACTATTAATTCTTAATCGGCATAGCCGACAACTCTTAATTCTTAATTCTTAACTCTAAACTCTTAATTCATTCAGCGCCTTCCCGCACGTCCGATGCTGCCACCACCACGTGAGCCACCGCCGCCACCGCTAAAGCTGCCACCGCTGGAACGGCCTGCACTGCTGCTGCCACTGCTGAAGCTGCCGCTATTGCTGGTAGAACGGCTGAAGTTGCCGCTATTACTGGTGGAACGACTGAAGTTGCCACTATTGCTGCGATACACGGTACTATTATTAGATGTAGCACGCTGTGTGGCACGCGACGAAGTAGAACTGGTAGCACGCGAACCGCCCGTGAAGTAGCCATGAGAGCGACCGCTGCGGTCGATGGTGCCGGTATTGCCATTACGCGAATACAAGCGACTTCTGCCCGAGTAGTAACCACCTCCATAGTAATACGGACGGTAGTAGCTGTAGTAGCCATAATGGTAAGGACCATACCAGCCATAATCATAGTACCAGGGATCGTACCACGTGGAGTACCAGCCATAGTGGCGGTAGTACCATGGATCGCGCCAGTACCAGTAAGAGTCATACCAGGGGTAGTACGACGAGTAGAACAACGGCGAGTGCCATGAGTCGCTCACGCCGTCGCGATAGCCATCACGGTAGGCTAAGTCGGTCTCATAGCCGTCGTAGCGGGCCAACTGACGTGTCAGTGCGAAGTCCTCCGTCTGGGTAGAGTCGGGATAGACGCCACGTTCGGCGCTGAAGCTGATGATGTCGTTTCCTGATGCCGTGGTGTCGGGAACCACCTGGTAATAGCTGCTGCCACCTTGGCCGCGACGGTTGTATTCGTCGACGCTACGGTTACTGCCAGAGTAGTAGGTAGAGCGCGGCATACCGTAGTTAGCAACAGCGCGTTCCTTGGTCTGCTTCGAGGGAACGAAGTACATATCGTCATCCTGAGCCAACATTGTCAGAGGCATTGCCCCCAACAAGAGTGATACTAAAATACGGTTGTTCATTGTCATATTCTCCTTTGTTTTACTGTTTCACGCTACAAAATTATATTTAATTTCATTGCAAAATTAGGGAAAAACCCTAAACAATGATAGGTTTTTCCCTATTTTTTGTAATTTTGCGGCAAATTTAACATCATTATGAAGTATTACGAGGTAAAATTCAGCATAGAACCGCTTAGCGGTGACGCCTGCGACCTGTTAGCCGCATTGGCTGGTGACGCAGGTTTTGAGACATTTGAGAACACCGATACAGGACTGACGGGCTATGTGCAGCAGGCGCTGTTTGACCAGCAAGTTCTGGACGGCGTACTGTCGTCATTCCCGATGCCCGACGTCAGCATCAGCTACTCCGTCAGCGAGGCTGAAGACCGCGACTGGAACGAACAGTGGGAGCAAGAGGGCTTCGAGCCTATCGTCGTCGGTGACCGGCTGGTGATTCATGATGGGCGGCATGGGGAGAAGGGGGAGATGGGACCAATGGGACCAATGGGACGAATGGGACCTATAGGACCTATGGGACCTATGGGACCTATAGCCATTGAGATCGATGCTCATTTGGCCTTTGGTACGGGCACGCACGAGACGACGCAGATGGTGTGCGCCACACTCCTCGATACCGACCTTACTGACAAGCGCATACTGGACTGCGGCTGCGGAACGGGCATCTTAGGCATCGCAGCCATGAAGTTAGGAGCCCGCGAATGTGTCGGCTACGACATCGACGAATGGAGTGTCGACAATACGCGCCATAATGCCGTCATCAACCATGTTGAGGTGACACCACTCTTGGGAGATGCCTCTATATTAAATAAGGTGGAGGGGGTATTCGACATCGTTGTGGCAAACATCAACCGCAATATCCTGTTGCAGGACATGCCGGCTTTCAGACAGAAAATGGCAACTGGAGCCAAACTCATTCTCAGCGGATTCTACACAGAAGACATTCCGCTGCTGACAGAAAAAGCGGCCAAACTGGGACTCAGTCTGACCGCTCAAAAAGCCTGTAACGATTGGGCTTGCATCGTCCTGCAGCAGCCCTAATTCATCACGATATAGCTCTCGCGTTCCTTCTCTTTGATGGTGTCAAGCCAGGTCTGGAAAGCTTCTGCCGACGTTAGGGTCTTATAGCCTAAGGAGCTGAAACCCTGGATCGACAGTGTCTCGCCATTGCTGCGCTTACCCGTCACCACGGCAAAAGGCGCAAAGACTTTGTCGGGATAGGTGGTTACCGGCGTACCGTTCAGCACCACCTTATAACTACAGGTAATCTTCTTGTCGACAGGAACGGCAAACCTCAACGTATGAATAATACACTTGCTGTATTCAATCGTGTAACCCACCTGCAACTCCAGATTCCTTATGGCTTCTTTGGCGTAATAGGGCATATTGTCTGACGTGCCGCCATCTCTCACCGTGAAACTCCTGGCATTGCCCTGGGCGTCGTAGTAAGTCACCTCCAAATTGGCATAGGGGGCTACTGAGTTAGGAAGTACAGCCACAATACAAGCCTCGCCACTGCCGTGCTTCGCCGTCACCGTACACGTGGCCGACTTCGTCGCGTCCGCGTTGCTCTCCACCTTCACCGTCGCATCGCCAATAGCCAGGCCCTTGGCATACATCGTCAGCACGTCCGTAGCCTCCGTGCCCACCTCGATCTTGCACCCAACGTCCTTGTACAGCTTCACCTTGTCGGCACCAGCCGTCACCGTCCACTTCACCTTCTTGTCTGTAGCTTCCTCGGGAGCCACCGCAGCCGTCAGCGCCACCAGCTTGCCCAGCGTCACCGTCGCCGTCGACGGCAACGTCACGCCCGTCACGGCGATGGCATCGTCATCGTCGCCGCACGCTGCTAAGGCTGTCAACGCAAAACTGCAGGCGACGAGAACGCCTGTAATCCATAAGCATGTTCTCTTCATAGTCATCTTTTTGTTGTTTTAGGTTTTAAAATATAGTCAATCTTGATAGGCTTTCTCGCCTATATTCTCCACAGACCCGATGGTCATCTGGCGCAGGTCGTAATAGGAACCGTTGTAGATGTTGAAATCGACATGGCCCTTGATACCTGGCAGCTTGCCGACATCCGTATGCTGCCAGAACTTCCAACGCCCTTTGTACTCGACACTGTCCACATAGTAGTGGGCTATCCAGTAGGGATATTGGTCGAAGATGGTGTCGTTCAGGTAGCGCGTCTTAAATTTATAATAGGTGTAGATGATGGGTTTGACGTTGTAGTGTTTCTCGACAATGTCCAGCCACTGCAGCACCGACGCCTTGAACTCGTCATCGGTCTGGTCCTTGGGTTTGTGCTCCACGTCGAGCACGGGTGGCAGGTCGCCGTTCTCCAACTTCACCTGACTGAGGAAGTGCTGTGCCTGACGGTCGGCAGGCGAGTGAACGCTGTAGAAATGGTAGGCACCACGGGTGAACCCATACTCACGGGCCTGGTGGAAATTCTCACGGAAGTTTTCGTCGGTCTGCGTAGAGCCTTCGGTGGCCTTGATCATCACGAAACGGATGGGACAGCGGTTAATCATACCTTCGTCTTTCAGCTTGTCCCAGTCAATATGTCCCTGATGGTGCGAGATGTCAATACCATGAATCTCGTAGCCTTCAGGATAGCTGACATCGCCGTAGAGAGCACGCCAACGGAACCCGAAAGGACCGACGAAGAAATAGTAGAAGAACCAGATGTAGCCAGCCACGACAGCCGCTCCGCCTATCCACCACCCCCACGAAGGGACGTGCTGCAATAAACGAACAACAACGTTCGGACGCTTGTGGGCCACAGGCCCACGTCGTCCGGACGTTGTATTGATGCCTTTGCGGCGAACTACTCGCTTCTTCGACATTTATTTTGCCTGTTCGAGAGCCAGCGTCTTCGTAGGCTGGTCGCAGACCTCAGTGGGACCCCAGTACTGGATAGGACCAGGATAGACGTAGGCCGTCTCGCGAGCCCAACGGTCGCGCTCTTTGGCGAAAGCTTTGAAGGGAGCACCGTCAAGCTCGACAAGAGCCTTGCGGATAACGGGCTTCATCTCGCCGGCACGCTTCTCCATATTCATCATCATCGTGATGGGCACACCGCCGGCAACCCACTGGTCAGCGGGAGCGGTCGTATTCTTCACAATGGCCATATAGCCCGTCTTGCCGTTGGCAATGAGCTGGGCGGCACTGGTACCGAGGGCGTAGCAGTAGTCGGCGTCGAAGTTAGAGGGAGCAGCGCAGCGGCCCTCATAGCCGAAGAAGTGGTGCTGTGTACCGAACTTGCCGGTATACTTGCCTTCCTTCTTCATCTTCTCAAGCTTCTGGGCAACCATCGTAGAGAGCAGCTTCTCGGTCTCGATGAGCGACACCTGCACGTTTCCGTGAGGATCGCGGTCGAGGGCGAGCTGACGGGCTACGCCTGTGGGCAGCGAGTTGAACACGGCGAGGTTCTCCTCTGAGAGGTGACTCTTGGCGAAGTCGATGGTCTCCGTGCGACCCATCTCCTTCACCTCGGGCAATGCCAGCACGTCGTTGAGCTGGGCAATAAGCTTCTTGATGGCGGGAATGAACTCGATAAGGCCCTCGGGGATGATGACAGTACCGAAGTTGTTGCCGTCAGCGGCACGAGCGGCTACGGCGTTGGCAATGTTTTCGACGATATCGTCAAGGCTCAAGCCCTTGGCCTCGACCTCCTCACTGATAAGACAGATGTTAGGCTGAGTCTGCAGGGCACACTCCAGGGCGATGTGAGAAGCCGAGCGGCCCATCACCTTAATGAAATGCCAGTACTTGCGGGCTGAGTTACAGTCGCGCTCGATGTTACCAATCAGCTCAGAGTAGGTCTTACAAGCGGTGTCGAAACCGAAAGAGGTCTCAATCTGCGAGTTCTTCAGGTCGCCGTCGATGGTCTTCGGACAACCGATAACCTGCACACCATAGTTCTTGGCGGCATAGTACTCGGCCAGCACACAGGCGTTGGTATTCGAGTCGTCGCCACCAATGATGACGATAGCCTTGATGTCAAGCTTGCGGATGATCTCCAGACCCTTCTCGAACTGGTCAACCTTCTCTAACTTCGTACGGCCAGAGCCAATCATGTCGAAACCACCCGTGTTACGGTAAGCATCAATGATTTCCGGCGTCAGCTCCATGTAGTTATGGTCTACCAGACCGCCAGGACCGAGGATAAAACCGAACAGCCGGTTCTCAGGGTTCAGCTTCTTAATCTGGTCGAACAGACCGGTGATGACGTTGTGACCGCCAGGGGCCTGACCGCCGCTGAGGATGATACCCACGTTCATCTTCGTGGTGTTGGCCTCAGTAGCAGGCACGAACTCCACGATGGGCATGCCGTACGTGTTGGGGAACAACTTCTTGATTTCCTCCTGGTCAGCTACGCTCTGGGTAGGCTCACCTTCTTTGATTTTCACTGCGCCCTGAAGTGCCTTAGGCAATTTAGGCTGGTAGGCGGCTCTTGCAATCTGCAATGCACTCTTTTCCATAATTCTGAATCTTTATTTTTGTTGAATAATGATAATTCGATGTGCAAAAATACGCATTTCTGACGAGAAAAAGAAAGAAAAAATACTTTTTATATTTTTTTTTGATGAATCTTATTGCTATTTGAAGAATATTTATTATCTTTGCTAACTGGAAATTACAAACCGATGATTATTATGGCGAATAAACGATCACTAAAACATGCAATCAACCTCATCTGCGAGGAGCTGTTCGCAGAGGCCGTAGCCGCATCGCTCTATGGCAATAATCCGAAGGCCGGCAACGCCGACGACGTACTGACAAGCATTATCCGCCTGCAGACAGACTACATCAGCCGCATCTCCCACGTGGAGCCGGGCATGGAAGCCAGGAAATACTTCAGGGTGCTGCGCGACGCCTTCACGAAGGAGGCTGATGAAATCATTGACCAAATTAACAACCTGTAAACCGATGATCTGGAAGAGATTCTGCAATTGGCTGTTGTACAAGCGCTGGGGGTGGACAGCTGACGTGACAGAAAACCACCCCGACAAATACATCATCTGTCTGGCTCCGCACACCAGCAACTGGGATTTCGTCCTGGGACAGTTATATATTGGAGCACGTGGCATGAAGAGCAACTTCCTGATGAAGAAGGAGTGGTTCTTCTGGCCGCTTGGTCCTATTTTCCGCAGTCTTGGCGGCATACCCGTCTACCGTCAGAAGCACAGCAGCATGACCGACTCGATGGCTGAGACGGCCAAAGCAGCCATGGAGTTCCACCTCTGCATCACGCCCGAAGGTACCCGTTCGCCCAATCCTGACTGGAAAAAGGGCTTCTATTTTATTGCCTTGAAGGCTGGACTGCCCATCTTGCTCTATGGTGTAGACTATGAGCGCCGCCATATCCAGTGTACGAAGACCATCATCCCCAACGGTGACTTAGAGGGCCAGATGCGCGAGATAAAACTCTACTACAAGGACTTCAAAGGCAGATATCCCGAGAACTTCACCATAGGAGACGTGTCATGAGAATACTGCTTGCCTTGATAATCTTGATGGCTATCGCCACACCATCCACGGCACAGTCGTGGGGAGACATTAATTACGACGGCGCACCGTGGGTTGACAATGCTTCCAGACCATATAAAATAACAAAGGGACTGAACGGACGACACCTGACCGTTTGGGCCAGTCATGGCCGTTACTACGACGGTGCCACCAACAGCTGGCGCTGGCAGCGCCCCACCCTCTTTGGCACGAACGAAGACCTTTTCACGCAGACCATTGTCGTACCCTATCTCATTCCCATGCTCGAGAAGGCCGGAGCTGTGGTCTTCACACCCCGCGAGCGCGACTGGCAACGCCATGAGGTGATTGTCGACAACGACGACCACCATAACCTCTTCGGCTATCATGAGACGGGCTTCCGTCAGCCGTGGAAGGACACGGGTTTCAGCGGCTTTGCCCTGCACAGCGGCCACTATCGCGACGGTGAGAATCCCTTTGAAGCCGGCACAGCACGATGTGCAGAGACGACCACCAGCAAGTCGAAATACAGTATGATCAGCTACCAGCCCTCCATCCCCGAGGCTGGCCGCTACGCCGTCTATGTCAGCTACCAGACGGTAGAAGGAAGCATTGACGACGCCCACTACACGGTATGGCACAAGGGACAGCAGACGGAGTTCCGCGTCAACCAGCAGATGGGTGGCTCGACATGGGTCTACTTAGGCACCTTCGACTTCGATGCCGGCTGCAACGAGTGGAACTGTGTGACGCTGACCAACCAAAGCCGACAGCGTGGTGCTATTGTCACAGCCGATGCCGTACGCTTCGGCGGCGGTATGGGTAACATCGAGCGCGGCGGCACCGTCAGCGGACTGCCACGCTGTCTGGAAGGCGCACGTTACTACTGCCAATGGGCGGGAATGCCTTACAGTATTTACAGCACCCGCAACGGCCAGAACGACTATGCCGACGACATCAACGCCCGGTCGCTGACGGAGAATTTTCTGGCAGGAGGCTCTGTCTATGTGCCGGAACGTGAGGGAATGGGCGTTCCCATTGAACTGTCATTATCCGTCCATAGCGATGCCGGCTTCCAGCGCGACGGTCGTTCCCTTTATGGGGCGCTATCTATCCATACCACCGACAAAGACGGCAGCAGCAGTTTTGCCTCGGGACAGCCACGCTCCATGTCACGCGAGCTGGCGAGCATGCTGCTGAAGAATGCAAATACGGACATTAACGCACGTTTCGGCATCAGCTGGCCACAGCGCGAGGTGCGCGACCGTAACTACTCTGAGACCCGACTGCCCGAGGTGCCCAGTGCCATCTTCGAGACCATGTCGCACCAGAGTTTCCCCGATATGCGCTTCGGCCAAGACCCCTACTTCAAATTCACGCTGGCCCGCTCTATCTATAAGACGCTGCTCCGCTATATCAGCAAGACGCACGACGAAGACTGTACCATCGCACCCTTAGCGCCCGAGAATCTGACGATGGATTTCACGAACCGCAAGAAAGGTGAGATTCGCCTGTCGTGGCAGTCTATAGAAGATCCGCAGGAGCCTACCGCACGTCCTTCGGGTTTCATTGTCTACACGGCCACCGGCAGCAGCGGTTTTGATAATGGCCAGTACGTCAGCGAAAATTCCTACACCCTGCGGTTAGAACCTGGCGTGCTCTACTCCTTCCGCGTGGCAGCGGTGAACAAAGGCGGCGAGAGTTTCCCCTCTGAGGTTGTCTCGGCGCTCTTCAACCATCGCAACAGCAAGACGGTTCTGGTAGTAAACGGTTTCCACCGTCTGTCATCGCCAGCCATCATCGACAACGACTCGCTACAGGGATTCGTACTCGACCACGATATGGGTGTCAGCTATGGACGTACCGCCGGATGGACGGGTCGCCAGCTGAACTTCAATAAGAACAAGATGGGCATCGAAGACTCTACGGGACTGGGCTCCGGCAGTATGGAATTAGCGGGACGCTTCATCGCCGGCAACGACTTCAACTACGTACGAACACACGCTGAAGCCATCCAGCGGGCAGGCTACTATAACATCGTCAGCTGCTCGGCCGATGCACTTAATACGCTTAAACCCAGCAACTTCGATGCCGTAGATTTAATCCTTGGTTTGGAGT
>Ga0256407_10011916_pt1 | contig 11936 bp, 9 predicted proteins | sample RumenRJG_04DNA_FD_193489 | JGI IMG/M metagenome (GOLD analysis project Ga0256407, IMG submission 193489) | Bovine rumen microbial communities from Lethbridge, Alberta, Canada - RJG_04 | ecosystem: Host-associated > Mammals > Digestive system > Stomach > Rumen | place: Canada: Alberta | collected... | reverse complement strand
CTGTTTTTCAATATGACGGACGAACGCTTTAGCGCTCTTCTACTCTATAAACGACGTTCTTCTCGCCCTCGCGCGTTTCCTCTAAACCGACGCCCGTTTTCTAACGCAGAATCGGCGCGACGAAAGGAGTCGTCGCGTCGACAATCTCTCCTCCGACGACGAGTTTGGGATCGAGCGTCATATGAACGATTTTCTTACGCCGCCAAGTGTACGTGATGTGGATCGTCCCGTCTTTCCCTTGGATAACGGCGGGATACGAATACTCGCCTTTCGCATTCTCTAAAACGCCGACCGCGCGCCAAACGATTCCGTCGTCGCTTACCGCGACGTTCAGAATATTGCGCCCTCCCGTCAAGGTTGTCGTATGATTGTAGACGAGAAGCTGCCGACCGTCTCGGAGCGTGACGGCGTCGGTTCCGCTACAAGGATTTGGAAGAGACGTCGGTTCGAGTTTACTCCAGGTCCGTCCCTTGTCGTCTGACCACGTTTGCCATAACCGTCCGGAGCCGTCGCGATTACGACATATCGCTTGGAGTCTTCCGTCAGAATGAAAAAGAACGCTCGGCTGAATCGCGCCGCCCTCTTCCTTCGTATTGATCGCTTGAGTTCGTAACCAGGTCTTGTCGAGCGCGGGTATCAATTCAAAGTGAACGCGCCATCCGTCGTGCTCCGTGCTCGACGGACAGAGAATCGTCCCGTCGTCGAGTTCAACCGGTTTGTTCTTAACAGGACCGATAAAAAACTCGGGCAAAACGCGGCGCTCGTTCCACGTTCGACCGCCGTCGTGCGAAACGAGAAGAACTCCCTGCCATCGCGCAATTTCACGCCCTTTTTTATAAAACAGCATTGTCGGCCCGTCGGTTGGTTGGAAAAGGACGGGATTCCAGCATGGAACGGTTTCGTCGTCCGCGTTTCCGACGATTCGCGGTTCGCTCCATTTTTCGGCGTTTTTCTCCTTATAGGCAGACCATATCGCGACGTCGTCCGCTCCTTCTTTCGTTCCGCCAAACCACGCCGCGACGAGAGTTCCGTCGTTTGTCTCCACAATCGTCGACGCATGACACGACTCAAAGGGGGCTTCGTCAAAAACAAATTCACGCGAAATAACCGGCGACTCGTTCGCCGCAGCCATATTGTCGTCGGCGTAAACGGCAGAACTCATAATCCACAACACAAACAATACTGACAGAACTTTTTTCATATTCTTTACTATTTTTACGAAAGTATTTATTATCCGACGACCGCGTCGTCCGCCGCGTTGTATGATACTACAGGCGGACGTCGAAAATCAAGACGCGCAACGCAGAAAAACGCGACGTTTCCCGTGAAACAACGGCAGGGACAAGAAATAAAAAAGGATCAGGTAAGAACCTGACCCTTTCGCAGTGCGGGCGAGAGGACTCGAACCTCCACGGGATTAACTCCCATCAGGCCCTCAACCTGACGCGTCTGCCAATTCCGCCACGCCCGCAAGCGTTGCAGTTAGTATACCTTTCGCCGTTCCTTTGACAAGGGGCGAATTTAAAATTTCCCGCAAATTTCCATGAGACAATAAATCCCGAATTGGCGGGCGTATACTTGACGTCGAGACGTTTTTTTGAACAATGAAGTTCGAAAAACCTCGCCGTCGATTTGGCGAAATCAACCCTATGAGTAAGGAACCTACAATTACTATGCGAATCGGTTGGATTGGAATGGGCGTGATCGGAGGATCGTGCGCCAAACGTCTTCTAGAAGCTGGCTATAGTCTCACCGTCACGACGCGTTCTCGCTCCAAGGCGCGACCGCTGCTCGACGCGGGCGCTCAATGGGGCGATTCCGCAGCAAAAGTCGCCGCGAATTCCGACGTCGTATTTTCGTGCGTAGGCTACCCTCGCGACGTTCGCGACGTATTCTTTGGCGCGAAAGGCGTCCTCTCCGCATGGTCTGACGGACGCGGCGCCGGCAAGGTCTATGTCGATATGTCCACCAGTTCTCCCGAACTCGCCGTCGAGATCGCCGACTCCGCGGAAGCCAACGGTTTCGCCGCGCTCGACGCGCCCGTTTCCGGAGGAGACGTCGGCGCGCAAAACGGAACGCTCTCGATCATGATCGGCGGTCCCGAAGAAGTCGTGACGCGACTTATGCCGCTCTTCGAACACATGGGAACGAACATCCGTCGACTCGGGGAACCTGGGGCGGGTCAACGAACGAAACTGGTTAATCAGATCATCATCGCCGGAACGATGATCGGCGTCTGCGAAGCGCTTCTCTATGCATACAGAGCGGGCCTTGATCTTGAAGACACGCTCGCGTCTGTAGCGACGGGGGCCGCCGGCAGTTGGTCGCTGTCCAACTACGGGCCGCGAATTATCCAAGGAGATTATGAGCCCGGCTTCTATGTCGAGCATTTCGTAAAGGACATGGGACTGGCGCTTGAGGACGCGGAAAAACTCAAGATCGCCCTTCCCGGTCTCGCCCTTGTTCGTCAACTCTACCTCGCGCTCATGGCTCAAGGAGGCGGACGAAAGGGCGTCCACGCGCTCGTTCAAGCGCTTGCTCAGATTTCAAATCTCGACGCGTTCCATGAAAGATCGTGTCTCCTGCCATAGTTCCTTTCGTTATTTCACTCCTATCCTAGCATTTTCCAAAGGACGACGACGTCATGACCGATCAAACGCCAAATCCGTCTCCAAAACTCTGGAACGTCCCCAACGTCTTGACGTTGCTAAGGATCGTCTTTGCGTTTGTTATTTTCTTTATTTTTCCATTCAAGTTATACATTACCTGTCTTATCCTTTTTATCATCGCCGCTTTAACAGACTATATCGACGGATGGTGGGCGAGAAAATATAACCAGAAGACTCAGTTCGGCCGTATTATGGATCCTTTTGCCGACAAGGCGTTGGTATGTGGAACCTTCATCTGCTTGGTCTCGATTCCCGAACTGCACGACCTCTTTAATTCCTCGGCGCCGACGTGCGCGTGTCCGCTGGCAAAAATTCCTCTGGGACTTGCTACATGGATGGTCATAATGATCGTCTTGCGCGAGCTTTTCGTAACAATGTTGCGCTCGATGGTCGAATCGAGCGGCGGCGATTTTTCCGCTAAATGGGTTGGCAAATGGAAGACGGGATTGCAGTGCGTCGATATTCCGCTGGGATTCTTGATTCTCATCTACGGAAGCGGCGCGTCTTGCACGCTCAGACTCGCTTTTCTTCTCTGCTTTTACGTCGTCGTTTTCCTAACGCTCTATTCAGGTTGGATCTATATTCGCGCGGCGCTCAACATGAACAAGAAAGCGCAATCTTCCATTACCGAATCTGCCGCCGAAACGGACAAGGCCTGACGACTCCATAGAACGCTGTCCCGATGATAAGCCCGCCTCCATTAACGTCGCCGCGGTTTCTACGGCTAGACCGTCCGTGTCCATGGTCGCTCGGTCTAGCTTTCTCTATTTTTCTCCTATACCTAATCGTCTTTCCTTTCACAGCGGAAAGCGTCGTCTATCTTTTCGAAGAAAGACTTCCCGTCTTTGAAGAACCTCCTGTCGCCGTCGATTTTCAAAACGCGGAAAAAGAATCGTCCTCTGACGACGCGACCGAAAACGGTCCCGAAACCGACTCTGTCTTTCAGCCCGACCAAGTCGCAATGCAGCATCCCTTGGCAAGACTTCTCATCAGGTCTTACTCGACGCCCTACTTCGCGTTGGTCGTAGCGCTTTTCTTTATAACGGTCGTCTGCGTCGCGCCTCTCACAGAGGAATTCGTTTTTCGGGTCGTTCTGCAAGGAACGTCGCAAGACCTCTTAGGAGTCGACGAGAAACAGCCCGATCCTGATAATCCTTCGACTCCTCTCTCAACGCTGGAACTCTCGTCGGAAGAAAAACTACAATTTGAAAAAACGAGTTCCTCAACGGCGCGCAGTCGTCGCGTCAGGGTTTGCGCCGCCATTTTATTTCCCGCGATACTCTTCGCGCTTCTTCACGTCACGTCTCCGGACAATCCAGAGAGCCCTACGCCTCTTAACGAACTTTTTCAAGCGCTCGTCAGTTCTGGAATCGCGAACCTGCTGACCTTCGTTGTCGGAACGCTCTTGCTGATTCGTTTTGCGGGGGCGACTAGCAGGGATTTAGGAATACCGGAAAGCTTCTCTTTTCAAGGAGCCGTCAGTTTCCTCCAAAGTTGGGGACAAGGCGTTCTTCTCATGATACTCGGCGCGCCGTTCATTTTAGGGTTAAACAAAGCAGCCGAAAGTCTATTCCCCGACGTCATTGTCGCGCCAATTCCAATCTTTTTCTTTGCCTTATACCTCGGTTACGTTTACTACAGGATAAGAAAGTTTGCCGTCGTCCTCGGCATGCATATGACGCTCAATTTCATTAGCTTCGCCACTCTCATGGCGCTTGTTCTCAGATAATTGCGTCCCAAACGAAGGGTTTCACGTGAAACACGTCGGCGCATATTGGACTTAATACAAAACGACAGGACTTCAAAAGACGGACGCCGTCTCATGAAGTCCTGTCGCTATTGCAACCCGGAACTGGAAACCGGGAGGCGACGTTCTAGAACGATCAAAAGATCATATCGCTTAAGGTCGACGACGAGATATATTCAATCGCGTCGTCAAACGAATGTTCTTTTCCAAGATAGCCGTTCGCGTTAAGGTTGAATGTCGCCCCTCCCGCATTAAGGAATTCGTTTCCCATGAGGGGCGCGATTCCAACAGCCTGAGAGGTTCCTGAAATTAAAGGATAAAACTTCAACGCATAGTCGGTCGGATTGTAGACGTTCAGCACGCGAGTCGGCAACTCGGCGCCTGAGCGGAAGATTCCGCCTTGGTTAAAGGAGCCAAGATCGCACGCGGCGCTAATAAGGAGAAGCGATATTCTTCCTGACGCGACTTCCGGCGCCGTTTCTGTCCCGGCTCCCGACGTCGCAAACGCCGTTCTCTTACGTCCCGTCATATACTGATTAGAGGTCGTCGCCAACGTCTGTAGCGCGGATCCCGTAACAACGGCGCCAAAACTAAAGCCGACAAAGACGACGTCGTCTTTAGGATTCAGACGTCCGACAAACTTGCCAAGTTTAATCCCGCTATAATACGCAAGGTCTTTTTTCTCTTTAGCGTCGAGTCGAAGTCTCGCGTTGCTGCGCTCCGATTCCCATTTCCAAACGACAATACGATATTTTCTATCGACCCCAGACGTTGCGCGGGCAGAATCCACAACGGCTTTCAGGTTAAAGCCGCTAAGAGACGCGGAGGCCATGTCCGTTTGATACCCGTGCGCCCAAATAATGGTAACTCGTCTAGGATCGTCTTCCCCAAAAAAATGTTTGGCTTCCCTTCTGTTCCAAGATCCGTTTTCAAAGCGCATATACGATCCGCCCTCTGTAACGATCCACAACTCGTCCTGGACAGGCGTCGGAGCCGGCGTCGATTCGATCGTCGTTTGAGAGCTTACGCGAACCGTCGTAGGCGCCGTTTTATAGGGAGAGCGCTCGACAACTGGCTTCTTCTCACTAACGGCGACGCTCTCTTCTTCCGAAGCCTTTTCGTCGTCAAGAAGACAAAGAATAACAGGTCCGCAAGGATCAGCCGGCTCGTCGGATTCGTCTTCTTCGTAGTCGGCGGCGTCTGACTCGTCCAATTCTTCGTCGTCTGATTGCAATACAGAATCTTCCGTAGAATCTGTCGCGTCAGTAGAATCTATCGCGTCGGTTTCAGAAACGAATTTCTCATCAGGCTCAAATTCCTTGTCCGAATCGTAAACGATTTCGCCGGTATACGCGTCGTCTGTCTTAACCGATTCGAGAGAGTCGGTCGCGCTAGACGATTCTTCGCTCTCTGTGCTTACATCCATAGAAAGTGAGCCGTTGAAGAACTCGGCTTCACGTTCTAGGACGTCTAAACTTCGAAAAGAACTCTGCGCGCCGTCGGTGGATTTGGCTTTGAAGAGAACCTTGCCGACGTTAGCGTCAGAATCGCCTTCACTCGCTTCTTCGTCGTCAGTCTCTGACGTTTCGAGAACGTCTTCCTCCAACTCTTCGGAGTCGACGTCGTCAGCGGCTTCGTCTTCTTCAAAAACAGAGGACAAATCGCCGCCGTCTGCGTCGTCGTTGTCGTCAAAGACAATCTCCTCTTCGATATCGTTTGCCTCGAGCGCGTCGATGAAGACGGTTATGTCGTCGTCTTCGTCTGTCGACTCTTCAGCGTCCGTCTCACGTTCGGAATCAGAACCGAAATCAAGGACGTTTTCAGAGTCTTCGACGTCTTCTTCGGAAGATTCGTTTTCGTCAAAAAGAACGTCGCCAGAGGAATCGGAATCGTCGGCGACGATTTCTTCGTCCCCTTCGTTCGTCGACGTGGAGTCGTCGAAAACAATCTCGTCATCGTCAGAAGAATCAAAAACTATCTCGTCCTCAGGAGCAAGTTCCACGACGATCCCTTCGTTCAGGGAAGCGTTCTCCGCCGTTGACTCTTCTTCGGTCTCAGAGACGTCGCTCTGACTATTGGCAATTTCCTCGTCTTTGACGTCCTCGTCGACGTCGTCAAAGACGGCGCTTAAATCTTCCTCGGCGTCAAGATCGTCTTCGTTTTCGTCAAAGACGATCGGTTCGTCTTCGCTCTGAGCGGCGCGCGAAACGCCGGCGTCGACAAAGTTGAACTCTGATTCGTCGGTTTGGTCGTCTAGCGCTTTTGAGTCTGAGTCGACCGACAGATCGTTCGCTTCTTCAACCTGCTCGCCCTCTAGAAGCTGATTGCCGACAGTTTCCATGTCAACAGCGGCAAGGTCGATCGTTTCCTCGCTCACAGGAGAATCTGAAGAGGAAACGACGCTGATCGTAGCGTCGGAGCCGACAATAGGATCGACGATTGTCTCCTCCAAATTAGAATCGGAAGCGACCTCTGGAACGTTCCTACCTAAATCGACGTTTACCGGGTCGCCGCCCGACAGTTTCAATACGGACACGACTGACGCCGCGGATAACGCGAGCATCAGAAACAAATAAAACAAAAGCTTTTTAAAGTGGACCATGGCTTCGCCTACATTGCAATATATAAGGAACGACGACGAAAAAATATTCGACGTTCCTTTCCAGTTTATTCGACAGCCCTATTTCCTTCCCCTGTCGTCTCCGCTTATATATAGGTTAATTTGCGAAGATGAATAGATTAGGAAACAAGAGCGCATATTTCAATAAACGGCGGTTAAAGAAAGCACACGATAAGAAAAATATATAAACTATATAAAATATAAAAAATAAATAGAATATATTTTAATAAAACTTAATCTGTCAATTATATGGAATTTACAAGTTCAAACACTCTTAACGGGCTAGCGCTCGATGAAAATAACGCTTGTACGGAATTCGTGGATTTTAAGCATTCAAAATTTGTGGAAAGAGTCAAAATAGCGAAAAAAACGTTTCGCGGTTTCCTCGTTTTGTCGTTATCATAATTGGGTGCGCAGACGTCTGATTTGCGTTGTCGTTGCGGTTATTGACGTACGCGTCGTAGCGACGCGACCCCCCTGTTACTTTTATTAAGTCAACGGATTGTTCAAATGAAAAAAGCTCTTACGTTCACGTTAATCGTACTTCTCGCTTCCCCAATTTTTGTCGGTTGCAAGGGCGGAACCAGTTGCTTCACGCGCAACGGCTCGCGCGTTCCGATTCTCGGTTCCTCCTCTGCTAGCGATTATAGCGCTCCAGTCGCCGTCGCGCCGACAGGAACGCCTGTCGTCAACGCGTATCCGACCAACGAAGTTATGATGATGAACGCAGCTAGCGCCTATTCTCAGTGCGAACCTTGCGCGCCGCTCCAGACGCAGTGCAATCCCTGCGATCCTTGCTCGCCAAGCGCCGGTCGCGCGGGCACGACTGCGGCTGGTTATCCGACTTCAGCGTATAGCGGAACCTGATTTTCAAGCGCGTTTAGCGACACGACGACGTTCAACGTCGAAAAAACGAGTATTTTGACAGAGGAGTCGACCTGACCGCGACGCCTGGGGAAGGCCGCGGTTATGCCCGTTTGGGCGCGGGACGGCTCTCTCTGTTTTTTTGTCTATTCAGATAACGGTCTCATTCCGGACTCCCCTTCCCTGTCTCAAAAGCAGACTTCACGTTATATAAAAAAACGCCGCCAGTCTTCAAGACCGGCGGCGTATGAGGAAATATCTTCCTCTACTTTAATTTAGGATTTCTTAGCGGCGTCGCGCCGGCTCTTCTCTTCCGACGCTTTAACGTATAGCATCCGCAGTTCGCTTATTACGCTCGATATCGTTCGCGTTTCTTCATCTGTACGGTTGCCTTTTGTCTTCTCGAAAAGCACGTCGATCGAATCGATAAGATACGACGCCTGCTTCATTAAGAAAACAGACTTTCCCGTCGCAGGGTTCGGAAGAATTCCCATCGAAACCATCGCTTGCTGGGCAATGGTTGTAACAATCATAATGAGCGTCGGTTTCGGAAGATCGACGTCGAATTGCGAATAGTCGATATCCTCGTCGGACGCCGCCGCGCCATGATTGTGACCGCAGCAACGTCCGCCTTCGTCATGCGCGTGGTTACATTCACAGTTCCCTTCTCCCTCGCCACATTGGCAGTCGTGACCGCAACCACAACCGTCGGCGTCTTTGTGTTCGGCGTCGCATCCGCATCCGCAACCGCAGCCTTCTTTTTCATTCTCTTCGGACATAGGATTTCCTCTCAATCGATTCAGGTTTGATTAGGAAGTCTTTCGCCTCGACGACAGTCAGGCGTTCGCAAATCATAATACATTAAATCACGATGCATTTTCGACGCCAACCTACCCCTCTTTAAAAAAACTATCGTCAAGCTTTGCGGCGTTTGTCTCAGGTCCCGACGTTACGCTTGAATTTTACGGAAACTCGCGGATAATACCCGAGTCTCGCCTAATGGAGATATTAGATTATGAACGTCGAACTCACGGTTGATAAAAAAGAACTCCGTCGTCAGACGAAGGAACGACTAAAAGCGTTAAACGTCAATAGAGCAAGCGCAGCCGACTCGCTATATGCCAATCTTATGACGATTCCCAAGGTCGTATCAGCGAGAACGATCGCCGTCTTTGTCGATTTCGGAACGGAAATATCCACACGACGATTTATTCCGCAATTATTTACCGCTAAAGAATTTACACGTACTATCGGCGTTCCGTTTTGCACCGACGGAGAAATGAATTTCTATAAGCTCTTACGCCCAACGCTCGATCCTCAAACAAAGGAACCGTTCTTCAACGATCTTGTTCCTATGGCGTTTGGCATTCTTGAACCGCGAACAGAACTCCGAAATAATCCAGAAAACATCCTTGCGCCTGAGGATATCGACGTCGTTATTACGCCTGGACTCGCTTTCGATCTTCGTGGCGGGCGCTTGGGACGCGGCGCCGGGTATTACGACAAATTTCTTCCTAAAATCCGTCCTGACGCGCTTGCAATCGGAATATGTTACGAGGAGCAAATTGTCGAGCGCGCGCCGACAGACGCGCATGATTTCCGCGTCCACGCAATAGCCACGCCTAAACGCGTCGTTTTTTCAAGATAAGAGTCGTCTGTCCGCAAGTCTCTATTCCCCCGGTCGCGTCGACGTCGTGTTTTTTCGGAAAATTTTAAAAAATCAATAAAACCTTCCTGTTCCATCTTGGAACAATCTTTTAAAAAGAATAAAATACGTCGTGATTTGTCGGATCGAGAGTCCTTTTAAAACGTCGTTTTGAGAGACTCTTTAAACGTCGTTCCCTTCGAATCTCGCTAACATTAAGACAATCCCATTAAACTACAACGCAAAAGAAAGTGTATCCATGTTTAAACGCGCTTCCCTGTGCTCATTAAGTCTCGCCGTTTCTCTCGCGTTCAGCGCGACGGCGGCTTTTGCCCAAGATAAGGCGGACGCGCCTAAAACCGAGGCTCCTGCCGCGCTCTCGCTCGATTCCCTCATGGTCGAACCGCCGAAAGATCCTGAGCCGTTCACTATCGACGAAAAGATTCTCACCCCGCCTGAAAGAGCGTCTTTCGACGAATACTTTGAATTCATCGAAGGTCTTCAGACCAAACTCCCCGTCCCTAAGAACCAGCAGGAGCGTTTCGCCGTCGTCGACGCCTTCTCGAAGACCTGTCTATCCGTCGCCAACGAGCTCCTCGCGATGGAACTCACGCCTGAGCAACGCGAGAGAGCCGTGCAACTTAAGGTCGTCGCGCTCACAACTCGAGCCAACATCGACGAAGAGGCCGCCGATCAACTCGACGCGTTCGTCGAGGAGAATCTCAAAAACGCCAAAACGGATGAAGAACTCATTAAGGCGTATCAGCTCAAACTCCAGGTTATCGACGCTTCCAGCGACGACTCGATCGCTAAGATTGAAAAACTCGCCGACGAGATGTTTGCGCTCGACAAAAAAGATCTTCAAATCTTTGCGTTAGAAGTCAAGGCGCAGGCTTTTCTCGCTAACGTTCAGCGTACCGGCGAAATTGACAAGAACCTTTTAGAATTCGTCGACGGCGTCATTAAGGACGAGAAGCGCGATCAAGCGGTGCGCGAGAAGGCGTTGGAAATCAAACTGGTCGCTTACGTCATCGCCAGCGAGCTCGAAAAAGAAAAGGACGAAGCCGAACAGGATAAATCTTACGCCGAAGAAGCCGAAAAGCTCTTCGAATCGCTTTTGACGCCAGGAAAATATTCGCTCGACCTTCGCAAGATGGTCTGCCAGCTCCGTGTTCAGACGCTTCTCGATCCTAATACGACCGACGAAAAGGCGACGGAAAAACTAGAAGCTCTTGTCGAGCAGCTTACAAAAGACGAAGATAAAGAGCTTTACGCGCTTGGCGTCGCCGTCAAGGGCGAACTATTGCTTAACGCCGCACGTAAAGACAAAAACGCCGTCGACGCATTAACCGAGTATGCCGAAAAAGTTTACGAGCAGTCTAAGGAAAAGGAAGAACTTCTTGGACAGGCGATCGGCTTGAAAATTCAGTCTTTCAATCTTCAAGAAGATCGCGAGGGGCTCTTAGCGTTCGTCGAAGAAGAACTTGCCAAGGATCCGAACGAAGATCTCAAGCCCAAGCTCGACCAAGTTAAGCTCTCTGTCGTAACCGATTTGATCACTAAGGATCCGTCCGCTTTCGACAAACACGCCGAATATATCTCCGAACTCGGCAAAGACGAGGCAAACGCGGAGGCCGTTTCTACCATGTACGTCGCCAGATTTGTCGGGTCCCTCAACAAAATCGCCGAAAACGACGGTTCCCTCGACGACTTCAACGCCGCGTTAAAACAGTTCAAACAGGATATTCTCACATGTCCGAGTTGCGTCGGCGGTCTCTTATTCGCTCGATCCAGCATCGTCGAAATTGGCAAAAAGAACAATAAAGAAGACCTGTTTGACACGACTTTCGAAGATATTCTCAACTTCTGCAAAGTCGCCGACAACGAAGAAGTTAACGCCTACGCTCAGCAACTTGAATCGTATCAGGAACAGATGCAAGCGATTCAAAAGCAACTTCAAGAGAGGGCTGCGGCGGACGCTAAGGGTTCCGAGGACGCCTCCGGGGAATCTGAAGACGCTCAAAAATGACGACCTCGTCTCGAGCGTCGTCTAACTTCAACGACAATTAATTAAAAAACGCTCCGAAACCAGCGCGGTCTCGGAGCGTTTTTTGTTCCTGACTTGGATCAGGCGACTTTCTTCGAAGACTCTTTTGGAGAATCTTTAGATTGGCAAATTTCGCCGCGAAGAATCGTCGTTTCCTTGCCGGCTGTCACGCCAAGTCGGATTTTTGAGCCTTTAATCTCAACGACGGTGATAGTAATACCGTCTCCAACCCAAACGCTTTCGCCAGGCTTACGGGACACTACAAGCATATCGTCTCCTTTCGCTTCTTTAAGTCGAATCCTTTCGACCGAGTCCACACTTATGTATATAAAAACGTTCGCGCG
>Ga0256407_10011914_pt1 | contig 11939 bp, 13 predicted proteins | sample RumenRJG_04DNA_FD_193489 | JGI IMG/M metagenome (GOLD analysis project Ga0256407, IMG submission 193489) | Bovine rumen microbial communities from Lethbridge, Alberta, Canada - RJG_04 | ecosystem: Host-associated > Mammals > Digestive system > Stomach > Rumen | place: Canada: Alberta... | reverse complement strand
CGTCAATAGCTTGTCCAAGAGGATTGATAACGCGCCCGAGCATGTTGTCATTGACGAAGATGGAGGCGATACGTTTTGTGCGTTTCACCTTCATACCCTCTTTGATATTGCTGGTCGGGCCAAGAAGAATACATCCCACGTTGTCTTCCTCAAGGTTCATGACAATAGCGATAGTACCGTTTTCAAATTCAAGAAGTTCGTTTGCTTCTGCATGACGTAAACCATAGATTCGCGCAACACCGTCGTTGACGGTGAGTACAGTGCCGACTTCGTCAAATTCGATATTGCTGCCGATGTCTTTCAGTTTTTGGAGCAGTACTTCAGATACTTCGCTTGGTTTTATTTTATCTGACATTTTTGAATTTACTTAGTGTTGTTGTGTTTAATATTATTTCTTGAGTTCTGCTTTGATAAGATTCAGTTTCTTTCTCATACTGGCATCCATGCAGTATGTGTCATACTCAAGAATGAAGCCGCCAATGATGTCAGGGTCGATATCAGTCTTAAATTCAACTGTTCCGTTTGTTCTTTCGTTAACTTTAGAACGGAGCTTTTCTTTGGTCTCTTCCGAAACAGGAACAGCGGTTGTAAGTTTGCCGCTGATGATGTTTTTGTGCTGTCGGTAGAGTCTGATGTAAGAGTTGGCGATAGCGTGAAGAGCTTTCTCACGTCCTTCCTGTAGGATGAGAGAGATGAATTTCTCTGTTACGGCACTGATTTCTGTTCCGCAGACTGATTTGATGAGTCCGGCTTTCTCGTTGGTGGAAATCACAGGATTGTCAATTATTTGACAGAGTTGAGGCATCGTGCTGAAATTATCAGATAGCGTGTTCATTTCCGCATATACCTGTTCTTCCTGATGTGTCTCCATGCTGGCTTTAATCAGTGCGCGTGCATATCTTACTGATACAATTCCTGAGTCCATATCAACTGTTATTTTTTAACAGAAATTTCATCCAATAGATTATCGATTACCTGCATTTGAGAAGAGTCGTCACTCAGTTTTTTTCTGATAACTTTCTCTGCAATATGCACGGAGAGTTCTGCTACCTGAGAGCGGATGTCCTGTATGGCGGCCGATTTCTCTGCCTCTATCTGCGCTTTGGCGTCAGCGATGAGTTTGTTGGCTTCTTCCCTTGCATCGTCTTTAGCTTTTGCCACAATCGTGTCATGGGTCGCTTTAGCTGTGTTTAATATTTCAGCCTGCTTTTCCCGTGCCTTTTGCAGAATAGCTTCGCTTTCTTCTTGGATGTGTGCTAATTTTTCCTTTGCTTCAAATGCCTGTTGCAGACTGTCGTCAATGAATTTCTTCCGTTCAAGTACCATCTTTGAAACGGCAGGGAATCCAAAGCGCCACATGATAACAAGCACTATCAGGAAAACCAGAGTCATCCAGAATAGCAGGCCAAAACTGGGCATTAATAACTCCATAGTTAATTTTTATAGGAGGTTCTTACTGCTATTATATGCACATGAAAGATACAACGACTGCAAATAAGGCTACACCTTCAATCAGGGCAGATGCGATAAGCATGTTAACCAATAATTTGTTGATTACTTCCGGCTGACGAGCCATAGCGTCCATTGCGTTGCCGCCGATTTTTCCGATACCGAGACCAGCGCCAATAGCTGACAGACCTGCGCCGAGACCAGCGCCTAATTTTGCTAAACCTGCAGCTGCTTCAGCTGCTAATAAAAATGAAATCATGTTGTTTATTTTTTAATATTATTTTACTGTTAATAATTTTCTGTTTATTCTTCTTCGGGTTCTGTCCGCGCAAGTCCTATAAAGGTTGCGCTGAGCATAGTGAATACGAGTGCCTGGAGAAAGCAGACCAGCAGTTCAAGCAGCATCATGATGATACTCAGCAAGACGCTGAAAGAGCCTAATCCATAAAGCCATCCTCTTGACATAGTGGCTGCAACGATAAAGATGATGCACGTTAGTGCAAGTGCTATAGCGTGACCGGCCAGCATGTTGGCAAAAAGACGGATCATCAGTGCGAATGGTTTGGTGAATATGCCGACAAACTCAATCGGTATCATGATGACTTTTACCGGACCGGGCACATTCGGCCAAAAGATATCTTTCCAGTAGTGTCTGTTTCCGCTGAACTGGGTGATAATAAATGTACATAACGCCAGAAAGAATGTTATGGCGATGTTGCCTGTTACGTTCCCGCCGAAGGGTATAAGTCCCATCAGATTGCAGACGAAAATAAAGAAGAATGCGGAGAGGAGGTAGGGACAATATTTCTCATAACCTTTGCCGACGCTGGGTCTTATGATGTCTTCTTGTATGTACATCACCAGCATCTCCATCAGTCCTCTGAATCCTGCAGGAGCCGGGTCGGTGGCTTTGTGCGTGCGGTACCAGCGTGAGGTGTATATGATGATGAAGATCAGCACAAACGCATCTATGAATAGGTTTGCGACGGTTTTGGTGATAGAGATGTCTATGACTGGTTTGTATTCATCTCCTGTCTTTTCAACTATTTTCCCGGAGTATGGTTCTGCTTCTCCTAATGCGAGGTTATATGGACCTTGGCGCATGCCTTGACTGTCGGCTTCTTCCGCAAATTGTGCGCTGGAGAATATATGCCAGCCTGTACTGCTGTATACGATGACAGGCAGGTGGATAACGACAGCTCTGTCTCCCTCACCGGTGATATGCCATTCATGAGAATCCTTCACATGCTCCAGTACGATGCCGGTGGCATTGATTTTTTCTCCTTCTGCCGCTTTTGCCGATAGTGAGGTAAGGAAGAGTACCAGTATGATTAATATGTTGCTAATGAGTTTCATCTTGTTTCTTTGCTTTCCCTTCAATTTTTATAAAATACAGGGTGTCGAATGACAGCATGATAAAATAGTATATGCAGAAGACTACGGCAAACTGTATTTTCTGTGTCCTGATGTCTTCTGTAAGACAATATGCCAATATGACAAACATGGCTGTTATCAGTCGGAAACCTGTTGCTCCCAGATAAAAGTGAACGACGTATTCTCGCGCGTTTTGCATGATGGCTCTCCATATATAGATAAAGAGCAGACTTACCAGCGTGTTGTATGCCAGTGAGATGATGATAGGTTGCAGGAGGGTTTCCTTACCGGCTACGTTCATATACATAAGTGCTCCCAGTGTTGTTCCCACAAGGATTATAAGCGCGTTCTTTATGTATCGTTTGAACGTATTGTTGATTGTTCCCTCTTCCAACATATATCTTTCTCTTTAGCATTCAACACAAAGGTGTACTTTGTTTTTGATAACTTCAACAAAGCCGCCTGTTATTTCTAATGTGAAGTGACCGTCCTTGGTGGCATAGTCTACAGTGCCTGTTTTCAGCGAAGATATGATGGGAGCGTGGTCGGTGAGTATCTCAAACTGTCCCAGCGTGCCGGGCACGAGTACGCTCTCGGCCATACCGTCATAGACTATTTTCTCAGGAGAAACGATTTTCAACTGTATCATCAGTCTTCTTTTTATGCTTGTACTTCGGCAATCAGTTTCTTGCCTTTTTCTATCGCTTGTTCTATTGTGCCGACGTTCAGGAATGCCTGTTCGGGCAGATCGTCCAGTTCGCCGTCCAGAATCATGTTAAATCCCTTTATGGTGTCTTCTATGCTGACCATTTCGCCCGGTACACCCGTAAACTGTTCTGCCACAGTGAACGGTTGGGACAGGAATCGCTGCACTCGGCGTGCGCGGTTGACGGTTTGTTTGTCCTCGTCAGAGAGTTCGTCCATACCGAGAATGGCGATGATGTCTTGCAGCTCTTTGTATTTCTGCAGGATTTGTTTTACGCGCTGGGCACAGTCGTAATGCGCTTTACCTACAATCAGCGGGTCGAGGATGCGTGATGTGGAACCCAGCGGGTCTACTGCGGGGTAAATACCCAGTTGGGCTATGCTTCGCGACAATTCTGTCGTTGCGTCCAGATGGGTGAATGTTGTGGCTGGAGCGGGGTCGGTCAAGTCGTCAGCTGGTACATATACGGCCTGGACTGACGTGATGGATCCGGTTTTTGTTGAGGTGATGCGCTCCTGCATTGTTCCCATTTCACTTGCCAGCGTAGGTTGGTAACCTACGGCAGAAGGCATACGTCCCAGCAGAGCCGACACCTCTGAACCGGCCTGTGTGAAACGGAAGATGTTGTCAACAAAGAACAGGATGTCGCCGCCTTGGTCACGAAACTCTTCCGCGATGGTCAAACCTGACAGCGCAACCGATGCACGGGCACCGGGAGGCTCGTTCATCTGACCGTACACCAGGGTGGCTTGTGATTTCTTCAGCTCTTCCGGGTCAACGAGCGATAAGTCCCATTTTCCCTCAGCCATAGCTTCCTTGAATTTCTCGCCATATTTGATGACGCCTGATTCTATCATTTCCCTGATAAGGTCGTTGCCTTCACGGGTACGCTCGCCTACGCCGGCAAATACGGAAAAGCCGTTGTGCCCTTTGGCGATATTGTTAATCAGTTCCATGATGAGTACGGTCTTGCCGACACCGGCACCGCCGAAGAGGCCAATCTTGCCGCCTTTGAGGTAAGGCTCCAGCAGGTCAATGACCTTTATGCCTGTGGCAAGCATTTCTTTTGACGTAGACAGTTCTTCAAATTTTGGCGCCTCGCGGTGGATGGGGTATGGGTTTTCCTGAGTCATCGCGCTCATGCCGTCAATAGGCTTGCCGATGACGTTGAGCATACGGCCTTTTATCTGTTCGCCTGAAGGCATCGTGATGGGACTGCCGGTCGGGATGACTTCCATTCCCCGCTGCAATCCGTCTGTGTTGTCCATCGCAACAGCACGGACTGTGTCTTCTCCGATGTGCTGCTGTACTTCTATGATGAGTTCTCTCCCGTCAGGGCGCACAACTTTCAGCGCATCGTATATCTTGGGCAGAACTTTCTCGGCATTCTGACCGCTGGTTTCGAAATACACATCAATAACTGGTCCGATAATCTGGGAAATACGTCCGTTTATTTGTGACATGTGGTAATTTTTATTTTATGTTGTTATTATTTTGTTTGACCTATTTTTATATAACGATAAGCAAAGGTAAGCATTTCTTGCCGAATGGCATTGATTGTGTTTTCTAAAAAACTGAAAATTTCTTTTAAACCTGCACCTTTCTGTCCGCAAGTTTTGTTTCAGGACTCGTTTTTTTCCCCACTCATACCCTGAAGGTGATGACTTCTGAGTCGCGTGTGCGGCACATGGCCGGTATTTCTCCGTTGATGAGGCCTATTTCATAAGTGTCGATACCGTTTTCCGCATAGAGCGAGTCTGATTCTATGCATAGGGTGGTGTGGCCCTGTTGCATTATTTTCTTGCCGGGATACAGTGTCTGCAGTTTGTCAAAGGCTGCGCTGCAATATTTCTCCATCTTGTCCTGTTCTTCATCGCTGTAGAACTTTGAAAACACGAAAAAGTCGTTACCGTTATCCATGATGATTTTGTTTGTACAAAAATATAAAAATAATGTGAAATGAATGTGATATACAAATATTCATTATCTTTACAACAAAATTATGCAACAATAAAATAATACGACTATGACAGCGATACAAGGTTTTTTGGATTTTTTAGATGAGTCTCCGGTGAATTTTTTAGCTGTGTCAACTGTAGCAAGACATCTGGAAGAGGCCGGATTTGAGCGTGTGGATGCTTCCGCTCCGTTGTATAATATGCAGCCGGGCGATGTGTTTTATTGTACGAAGAACGATTCGTCCATCTATGCTTTCCGCATGGGCAGGGAACCGTTGGGCGAGGCGGGCTTCCGTCTGATATGCGCCCATTGTGATTCGCCCACGTTCAGGATTAAGCCCAATGCCGAGATGAAGGGCGACGGCGGCGTGGTGAAGCTGAATACGGAGGTCTATGGCGGCCCGATATTGTCTACCTGGTTTGACCGTCCCTTGAGTCTTGCCGGCCGTGTGATATTGCGGACCGACGACCCCCTGCATCCGCTGACGCGCCTGCTCCATATCAGGCAGCCGCTGCTGCAAATCCCTAATCTGGCCATTCATTTCAACCGACAGGTTAACGACGGTGTCAAGCTCAGCAAGCAGAAGGATATGTTGCCTGTTGTCGGCATTATCACGTCGGAGCTGGAGGAGGAAAACCTGTTGCTTCATGTCATCGGCGACGAACTGGGTGTCGATATTGACGACATTATGGATTTTGACTTGTATTTGTATGATGTCACACCCGCGTGCCTTTTCGGCGTTCATCAGGAGTTTATTTCGTCAGGTCGCCTGGACGATTTGTCTATGGTTCATGCCGGCATGACGGCACTCATCGATGCCCAGCCGGATATTCCCGAAGTGACCCAGGTGCTGGCGATATTCGACAACGAGGAGACTGGCTCGCAGACCAAGCAAGGGGCGGGGAGTCCTTTCCTCAGTTCTTTGCTGCAGCGTATTTGTCTCAATCAGGGCGGTACTCTGGAGGACTATTATTGTGCGGTGGAGAAGGCGTTTATGATATCAGCCGACAACGCCCACGCCTGGCATCCCAATTATTCGGAGAAGTATGACCCGACAAATCATCCTGTGATGGGCGGCGGTCCCGTGATTAAGTTTAATGCGGCGCAGAAGTATGCCAGCGACGCCGTCTCTGCGGCTGTCTTCGCCGGCGTATGCGAGAAGGCGGGTGTGCCTTGTCAGCGTTTTGTCAATCACAGCGACGTGGCGGGCGGAAGCACTTTGGGCAATATCCTTGCTTCGTCGCTTCCTCTCCGAGGTGTCGATATGGGCAATCCTATATGGGCTATGCACAGCGCCCGTGAGACCGGTCATGTGAAGGACCACGAATATTGCATCAGGGCGTTTACCGCTTTTTACGAGTTGGCTTAGCTATTTCGCCTCAAGATACCATATACCGCTGTCGTAGATTTTGACAAGTTGCGGATTGATACCTTGATTGACGAGCCACTGACCGCTGAATGTCTGACCGTCGCCCCAGAATGAGGGCGTGTCGGTGTTGAGTTCAGTGATGCTGTAGCTCTTGTCTTTATCCAGACCATACAGCCTGATCAGGGGCTTGCGCGCTCTGCCCTGATACCTGATGCAGTAGGCGAAGACTACGGCGCGTGTCTTGTCCTTGGAGACATACATCAGTGCATAGTGGTCGCCGTCGTAGGGCGATACTAAGCGGTACAGGTCGCCCTGTTCAACCAAATCGCGGAAACGCTTATACGAGGCGATGGCTCTCTGCGCATAGGCGCGGTCGTCGGCCGACATCTTCTTGGGTTGCAGCTCCATGCCCAGACGTCCTGCCGAAGCTATGTCAAAGCGGAACTTCAGCGGTGTGACGTTGTTGGTCTGGTGGTTGGGTACGTCAGAGACGTGCGAGCCTGTGGTGCAGGCGGGATAGATCATGTTGGTGCCGTATTGTATGAATACGCGCGACAGCCCTTCCGTGTTGTCGGATGTCCACACTTCGTCAAAGTAGTTCAGCGCACCGTAGTCCACCCTGCCGCCGCCGCTGGAACACGACTGTACGATGACGTCAGGATATTTCGCACGCAAGCGTTTCAACACGCTGTACAGTCCCTGTATGTAATCAACGTAAAACTTGCTTTGCTCACGCAGGAACGATGAACCGAAGCTCTCTACGTGTCTGTTGCAGTCCCATTTGATGTAGTCAATCTTGTTGACTGCCAGTTGCATCGTCTCGTCGAAGACGTTAAAGACGAAGTCCTGTACTTCGGGGTTGCAGAGGTCCAATAGCCATTGGTTTCGTGTCGTCGTGGCTTCACGTCCGGGCGATTTTACTATCCATTCGGGATGTTTTTTTGCGAGGTTGCTCTTGGGGTTGACCATTTCCGGCTCAATCCATATACCGAATTTCAGACCTTTTTTATGGGCGTAGTCGGCGAGGTATTCTATGCCTTCCGGTATTTTTTTTGTGTTCAGTTGCCAGTCGCCGAGTCCCTGCCGGCTGGAGTTGCGCGGGTAGTCTGTGCCAAACCATCCGTCGTCGAGGACGAACATCTCCAGCCCCATCGCTGCCGCATCGTCGATCATGCCTGTCAGGACCGGTGTGGTGAAATCAAAATAAGCGCCTTCCCAACTGTTGAGCAGGGTGGGAGCCATTCTGCCGTGCGAGTAGAGGTCGTATTTTCTCGCCCAGTCGTGCAGGTTGCGGCTGGCCTGTCCGGCTCCTGCGCACGAGTATGTCCAGATCATGTCCGGCGTGATAAACGACTCGCCTTTCTTCAGCGGGTAGGCGCAGGCGTGCGGATTGATGCCGCTGATGATGTTCAGGCGGTCAAATTCGTCTATCTGGAACGACATCTTGTAGTTGCCGCTCCAGACGAGTGCGCCCGCTATGACCTCGCCGTGATTCTCGTCAAAGTCTTCGGTGTCGAGGCTGAGCATGAAAGACGGGTTTTCGGTATGCGTGGTGCGGACACCCATTTTGTTGTCAATGATTTTTGTGCCGTGGGTGAGCTGTTCGTGCTCTGTCTGCATCTCGCCGGCCCACGCGCCGTGAAAATGGGTGAGAAGATATTTGCCCGCTTTGAGGTTGATGCACGACGACGCATAGTTCTCCAGCGTGACGGTCTTGCCGCCCTTGTTCGTTATCTCCGTGTGTGCGGTGATGACATCTTCTTTTTGGTATGCCGTGTATGTCAGCGTCACCTCCAGTGCAGTCTTGGGGTCGCGCAGGATGATGTCTGTCTGCTCTACGCCTTTCTGCGGGACCGATGTCTTGTGCGAAACGTATTTCAGCTCCGTGTTGGCGTCGGTGTCGGCATACTTCACCGACAGGGCGGGTTCGTTGTAATAGCGTCCGCCCCGGGCGGGATAGGCCATAGGGTCGGTGCCGTAGTCCACGCGCCGGTAACTGTTGTAGTTGCCATATTGGCTGGCGTCGCCTGTGGGCAGGCCGTAGTGCATGAACATGAGGTCACCCGTGTCGTTTTTCTCAAGCACGATACTTGTGTTCTCCGTATTGATGCTGATGAACAGCTTCTCTGCCGCGCGGGCCGACAGGCTCAGCGCAAAAGCAATAAAGATGAAAATGAGCAGTCTGATGTGATGGATCATTTAGCGGTAATTTGTCTTTGTTTATCTATACAAAGATAATAAATTTTACGCTGTTTTTAGCCTTTTGCTGTGTTAAAAATGAAATTTATTTTGCGCTTCCCGCGATTTTTTTTCATTCTGCGGAACGGGTGCGGGTGTCATGCGTTTTTCAACATTATCACGGCGCGATGTTCTCCGTTCCAAAGGCTGGAACGTAAGTTCTATTGGCCGGAACGTATGTTCCATAGTTTGGAATCTATGTTCCATCCTGTGGAACCGAGCAGCCTGCGAGGCACCTTGATGCCGGTTTGCGCTGTGCCCCCGACAGGAAGCGGTGTAATAAATATACAATCCGACCGATAGAAATAAATAAAAATTTACAGACATTTTGGTGATTATTTAAAAAAATAGTGTAGCTTTGCGTGTATATTGGTTTTAACTATTTAACTGTTAATTCATAGACATTTTTTACAAACTTAATTTTTCAAACTTATGAAAAAAATGATCATGTGGGTGATGGCCGCCACCCTCGTTTGCGGCACAAGTGTGTTCACGTCATGTTCGTCGGACGACGACAACGACTTTGAACGCGACCTGCCCGAGAAAATTATCGGCAAGTGGATGCTAAACGATTTAGACGGTAAGGCGTGTCCTACCAACTTGAAGGCTGTCCTGACATTCTTGTCACCGACGAAAGCTTACGGCAGTCTTTCTGACTACTATAGCGAGTCGTGGAACAACCATGCGTTAGCCGACGTCGCGATTAACGGTAAAAATGTAACGCTTACAGCGAATGAAAATGAATATACCACACATGTAACGGAAGCGACAATCTCATCCATTACAGATAAAGACATGCTGTTGGGGTCCTCTTGGAAAGTCTATGTTCGCGATAAAATGGTGATTAATGAGATTCACGAATCGGAGCGTTATGTCCGTGTCCCCAACGACTATGAGGGTGATATCATTGGCACATGGGAAGGCAGGGTGACCAGCGCAGAGGACGAGCACACCGATGGCGAACTGCACCGCTGGGAGTATAAAGCCGACGGCACCTACGTTTACTATAGTCAGGTGGACGGTCAATGGACGTCGGGTACCGATTACCTTTCCGACTATTTTGTTGATGGCATCTTGCTCTGCACCCGCTGGAAGAAGACGGCCGACAGTGAAGAACTGCGCGAGTGGTGGGAGATAGAGAGCATCAAGGACGGCGTGATGAAATGGACGGCCCTGCGTATGCGTGATGACGGCACGACCTACACCGCTACCTTCCAGATGACGAAGGTAGAAGAGGATGCTCTCGATTAGTCACCGGTTGGCACACACAATAACTTTGTGATGACATCTTTGCAGTAGCCTGCGCCGTGACAGATTGACGTTTGCGGTAACGGCTAAAGATGATTAAGTCACTCATCGGATTTAGCCGCTTTCGGCGGCAGTAGATACTCCGGAGGAGGGCCACAAGGTCCTCCTCTGCTGTTAAACCTTTGTCTGGACCGATATCCCGTTTGTGCAAGTACCGCTTGCACGATTGCAGGATGCGCCCTTCTCTTATGGGGGACATTGCATCGGCCGTTTTTGAATAAAACTTAAATATTTTGCGGATTTTTATGGTTTTATTCGTTTATTTACTTACTTTTGCACTTTAAGTTTTTAACAAAACAGATAAGCATATATTATAGAATGATAAACATTTACGAAGAGGCTGCCCGCTGTCTGTTATGCGCAGACGCGCCGTGCAGCAAGGCCTGCAAAAACGGCGACCCTGCACGTGCCATCCGTGCCGTACGTTTCTCCAACGCAGCGTTGGCAGGTCAGTGGACGGCAGGGTGTACCGACGCAGAACTCGAACAGGCCGAGGCCGCCTGCATCCACCCCGACAGCCCCGTCAGGATAAAAGAACTGCTGCGCTCTGCTGACTGCGGCGGCACGACGGTCTCTGAAGACCTTCCCTCGCTCGCTGTCACCTTCTGCGGCATAAGGTGTGAGAGTCCTTTCTTCCTTGCCTCGTCGGCCGTATGTACCAACTATGAGATGGTGGCGCGTGCCTTTGACATGGGGTGGGCGGGCGTGTTTTATAAGACCATCTGTCTGCAGGACATCCACGAGGTGTCGCCCCGCTTTGACGCTGTGAGAGAGGGAAATTCCTTCTCAGGGTTCCGGAACATGGAGCAGCTGTCCGAGAATCCCGTGGATATGGATTTTGACATCCTGCGGCGGCTGAAACAGACCTATCCCTCCAAAATCGTCGTTGCCAGCATCATGGGGCAGACCGACGGGCAGTGGGTGGAACTCGCCAGACGGGCAGAGGAGGCAGGCTGCGATGCCCTGGAACTCAACTTCTCCTGTCCGCAGATGCGGGAGGCAGGCATGGGCAGCGACGTGGGGCAGAATGCCGACCTGGTCATGCACTACACCTCCTGCGTGAAGCAGAATGTCAGGATACCCGTCATCGCCAAGATGACGCCCAATATCACCCACATGAGCAACCCTGCCCGCGGAGCGTGTCTCGGCGGCGCCGACGGCATATCGGCCATCAACACCATCAAGAGTATCACCGTTTCGCCCGACGCTGAGGTGACGGGCAAGCTGACCGTCTCAGGCTATTCGGGCCGCGCCGTCAAGCCTATAGCCTTGCGCTATATCTACGAGATGGCATCCGACCCCGAGACGCAGGGCGTGCCCTTGAGCGGTATCGGCGGCATTGAGACGTGGCGCGACGCTCTGGAGTTTATCCAGTTGGGATGCAGCATCGTACAGGTATGTACGGCCGTGATGCAATACGGATACCGCATTATCGACGACCTCACCTTGGGACTGCGTCACTACATGCGGGAGCAGGGCATCGGGCATCTCGACGACCTCACGGGCGAACTGCTGGCGGGCGTCGTGCAGCCTTCC
>Ga0256407_10011913_pt1 | contig 11939 bp, 9 predicted proteins | sample RumenRJG_04DNA_FD_193489 | JGI IMG/M metagenome (GOLD analysis project Ga0256407, IMG submission 193489) | Bovine rumen microbial communities from Lethbridge, Alberta, Canada - RJG_04 | ecosystem: Host-associated > Mammals > Digestive system > Stomach > Rumen | place: Canada: Alberta | collected... | reverse complement strand
CTCCGCGCTCTGGCGCTCCCGCAATGCTCCACACATTCGTACCCCGCCCCGCTTCGGCCGCCTTGGCGGCCTTGCGTTGCTCTGTACTCATGTGTGGGCGCTCGCAAATGTCCGCAAGACCGGATATACAAGCATATCCGTCTTTGCGGCCGCTTGCTCGCTGTTTATTCATACTTCTCTGTCCCCGGCCGGGTATAAATTGTCAAAATGGCTGAAAGTCCACCCTGAAATCCACACGCGAATATACAATAGTTTCATTGCCAATTTGAATCAGTTCCGTTATAATAAGAATTTGGATACGCCCCTTTTTCACTGGACATATATATTTTCTCTGTCCAACTCATCTGTTGATGACATTTTCTTTCCCGTGTTCTCATGACCCGGGAGATGGTCCAGGAAGTTTTCAAGGTTTATCCTTCCGGGCGGTCCGTGAAAAAGCATCTGTTGTGCATTTCATTCGTGCATTTGTATTCATTTGTACCCCACATTTGTACTCATTTGTACACCAGAGATCACATCAACCCCTTTCCATTTACCATTTTCATTTATAGAAAAAGAGGACTATTCAACATGAAGAAACGATTATCTATGCTCATTCCTGTTGCGGCGGCCTTCTGTCTTGCCATAGCCGGAACAGGCAGCAGCGCACTCGCAGCCAGTGCTCCCGCAGCAGTCAGGGCTGAACAGGAAGCAGCAGTTTCTGCTGCCGAAGGCGGTTCCACCAAGACAACTCCCAAAAAGACGAAAAAGACCGAATCCAAAAAGAAAAAAGAGGATACTGTCACCAGAAGCGTTCTGACCAATAAGGAAATCGATCCTGAGCTTGCCAAGCAGCGTCCGATCGCTGTCATGTATCCCATCAACCCTGAGGCACAGCCTCAGTACGGCCTGAGCAACGTCGACATTTTTTACGAGATGATCGAGGAAGGCAACATGAGCCGCCAGATGGGTATCATCCAGGACTGGCAGAATATCGGCCAGATCGGCAACATCCGCAGCACACGCTCCTACTTCGTTCTTGAAGCAATGCGCTATGACCCCATCATGATCCACTTCGGCGGCCCCATTGACTGGCTTAAACCCGTGACCGACCGCGAAGATCTGGACAACCTCAATGGTGTCGGCGGCATCCTCGGCGGCGATTACGGCGCCTTCTACCGCGTCGACAACGGCAAGGCAATGGAGCACACTGCCTACACCAGTTCCGATTACATCAAAAATGCATGCGCGGCTGCAGGTTATACACTTTCCATCCGTCCGCAGTATTATGACAGCCGTCAGTTCTATTTCAACGATGAGAATGACCGCAATACTCTGAAGCAGTATGAGGATTCCATTCCTGCAACCAACATCGACATGAGCGGCGCATTCCCTGTGACCCAGTCCTCTCTCGTCTACAACGAGGAGGATCACAAGTATTATAAATACCTCTATGGCGAGCCTCAGGTTGATGCTGTGACCGGCGAGCAGATGGCCTTTGACAATGTCATCATTCAGGAAGCCAGGTTCAGAACTGTCGGTAACCATGGATATGTCGATCTGGACACCGTCTCACGCGGCCGTAATGCCTATGTCCTGACTGAGGGACGCTGCGTGCCCGCACACTGGTGGCGCAAAGATGTGCATAAGCACACCACTTATTATTACAAGGATGATACTCGCATCCACCTCAACACCGGCAAGACCATGATCTTCATCATCCGCGACCATATGGACACCTTCGCACTCGACGGTGTTACCTACAGCACCCAGGGCGATCCGCTCACTCCCGTGCAGTGATGCCATGATCATTTCATGATCCTATGACCTTTGATCCGGTAAATCCGGACAGGCCATGTCAGGCTGGTTAAAGACTTTAAAGATTTTAAATTTAAAGATTTTAAAGAGTAAAGAACAAAAAAATCCCCATGGGTTTGTGAAAATGAATACTTTCACGGCCCATGGGGATTTTTGCAGCTTCAATCCGCTACCTGCAGGGAAAAGGAAACCTGCTTCATTCGAATGGCCTGCTGTCTTTCCTCAGGGAAGATTAGCATTCCAGTCCCTTTTTAAAGCGTGTCATCATTTCATTGGTCAGGCTGTGATTGGTGGGCTGAAGCACGATTTCATCGCGCGTGCACCACGAAGCCACCTTGAGTTCTGTGCGGTCCATATGGATAGTCGGGTCTCCGTCCACATCGCAGTAAAATCCTGCCAGAAGATCATCCACAATCCCCCAAGGCTGAGATTTATAATAGCGGATGTTTTTGACCCTGATGCCAGCCTCCTCCATGACTTCCCTCTGCACAGTCTCCTCGAAGGTCTCGCCGATCTCGGTAAAGCCGGCAATCAACGCATAGAAGGGAACATCCCTGCCCGCGTATTTGGTGAGCAGGATTTTGTCGCCGTTGATGACGCCGACAATGACCGCCGGGATGATGCGGGGATAGATCGTCCTGCCGCATTTGGGGCAGCACACAGCGCGCTCTGTCTCGGAGTGGACCGTAGGGGTTCCGCAGGTTCCGCAATAGCGGTTGTCCCGGTACCAGTTGGCCAGCTGATAGGCTGTGATCGCAGCGAACAGACGGTGCTGGGGACCATAAGCCTCAGAACGCATAGTCCGGATATTTTTATATTCAAATCCATCCGGGATCTGCTCATCTGTCATCTCTTCGCAAAGAAGGAAAAAAGCTCCGCCGTCCATGGAAAAGAGGAATATATATTCCCGGTCCGTGCCGAGCTGCTTCACTGTGGGCAGCTTGAGGTAGCGGCCTCTTGCCCGGTAAAAATCCTTTTCCTCCGAACCGACCGCACCGGCTTCCGGCATACTGATCTTGCCGTGCTCCCCGGACTGGTCAATTTCCTCTTCCAGCGCGTCATCTTTTCCTTTCGCGATCAGAAGATCTGCCCTCCTGAAGCAGAACACCGGACTGTCCGGTGTCGGATCTGTCTTGTCTGTATACTGGTTTCGCAGCCTGTGAGGCCGAATATCCTGCAGCATCATGATTCAGTATTCCTCCGTATTAATCGTATAAAAATCGGACATATATCCCTTACTTCCGTAAAAATACCATCAATCCGGAATCATTTCAACTTTCAGCTAGTGTTTTACAGATTCACTTCTCTGAGTTTCCCTTCATATACGTTTTTGTTCCCGCAAATCCCTGTTGCCTTTAGCTATGTGTTTGTCAATTTCTCCAAATCCGGTGTACACGGTTTATGGGTTTCTGCAAATCCGCTGCATCTTTATCTGTGTTTATGTCTTTCCCGTGGTGCGCAGCAGGGCGTGCGGGCAGAGGTCAGGTCACTGCGCGATCAAAGCCCGGATGGCATTCAGCACACACAGTACCATGACTCCTACATCAGCGAAGATCGCGAGCCACATATTGGCGATTCCCAGGGCGCCCAGGATCAGGCAGACAGCCTTGACTCCCAGCGCGAACCAGATATTTTCGTTGACGATACGGATGCACTTTCGCGCGATCCGGATAGCTCTGGCAATCTTGGCCGGGTCATCATCCATCAGGACAACATCCGCCGCTTCGATCGCGGCATCGGATCCCAGTGCGCCCATGGCGATTCCGATATCCGCCCGGGACAGTACCGGCGCGTCATTGATGCCGTCTCCGACAAAGGCCAGGGTGCCCTTCCCGTCGCCTTCCTTCCTTTTCAGAAGAGTCTCCACCTGCCTGACCTTATCCTCCGGCAGCAGCTGGGCATGATACTCATCGATTCCCAGCGCGGATGCGACATTGGAGGCAATGCCCTCCGCGTCTCCTGTGAGCATAACGGTACGGGTGACACCTGCTTTTTTCAGTTCGCTCACGGCCTGCGCAGCGCCCGGTTTGATTTCATCCGAAATCACTATGTGACCCAGATACTCCTGTCCGACGGCGACATGCACGACCGTGCCAGTCTCTGTGGAAGAATGGTCGTCTTCCTGCGCGATTTCGATTCCCAGCGTCCTCATGAGCTTGAGATTTCCCGCGGCTACCCGCCTGCCGTCAACCTCCGTGATGACTCCTTCGCCGCTGATTTCCTCCGAGCTGCCCAGACGGGGGGCCAGTGCGGTGTCGCCGGCACTGGCATTCTCCTGATCAGTTCCGACATTTTTGACATAGGCCTCCCTGAGGCTTCTGCTGATGGGATGATTGGAAAAATGTTCAGCCAGTGCCGCATATTCCAGCAGTCTGTCCGCCGCTTTTTTTTCAGCTCCACGTTCTTCGTTTGCACCTGCCCTTTCGCACTCTGCTCCGGACTCCTGCGCAACGGTCTGCTGCGCGGCAGTTCCTTGTGCGACAGGCTGTTCCGCTCCGGGCACTTGCGCGACGGCCTGCTGTGTGCCGGACCCTTGTGCAACAGCCTGTTGCGCGGCAGTTCCTTGTGCGACAGGCTGTTCCGCGGATCCCCGGGAAGCCCCGGCAGGGCAGATCTTCGTGACGACAAAATTCCCCTTTGTGAGCGTTCCGGTCTTATCAAAAACGACTGTCCGCACATTGGCCAGAGTCTCCATGAAATTGGAGCCTTTAATCAGTATACCCTTGCTGCCGGCCCCGCCGATACCTCCGAAAAAAGTCAGAGGAATGCTGACAACAATCGCGCAGGGGCAGCTGATGACCAGAAATGTCAGAGCCCGGTAGATCCAGTCGGACCACAGCTCCCATCCGCCCGGCTTGTGCAAAAATAGCATGTTCACGACCGGACCCAGAATCGCCAGAGCCAGGGCCCCATAGCAGACCGCCGGTGTATACCACCTGGCAAATTTGGTGATGAACTGCTCTGAACGGGCTTTGTTGGAACCCGCATTTTCTACAAGGTCCAGTATACGGGTAGCAGTCGACTCCTCAAACTCCTTCGTTGTCCTCACCCGGAGGACTCTGGACAGGTTGATCGAGCCGCTTAAAATCTCCTCGCCCTCAGCGACATCGCGGGGGAGAGATTCACCGGTGAGTGCGGCAGTGTCCAGAGACGATCTTCCCTCGATGACAACGCCGTCTATGGGTACGCGCTCTCCCGGCTGGACCAGAATGACGGATCCCACCTCAATATCATCCGGGTCTGTTTTTTCTATACCGTCCTCTGTCTCCAGGTTGGCATAGTCCGGCCTTATGTCCATCAGCTCACTGATATTGCGGCGGCTTTTCCCGACCGCCCAGCTTTGGAAGAGCTCGCCGATCTGGTAAAAAAGCATTACGGCGACGCCCTCTGTATATTCGCCCAGGGCCATCGCGCCGATTGTCGCTGCTGCCATCAGAAAATTTTCATCAAAAACCTGACGGTTTTTGATTCCCTTTATTGCTTTTCGCAGGATATCATGTCCAACCGTAAAATAGGGAATCAGAAAAAGCGCAAATCGAAGGATCGGATACTTTTTCAGCGGCAGCACAGACAGCACTACCATCAGGGCCGCAGCAGCGATGATTCTCTTTAATGTATTTTTTTGCTTCGCATTCATCACTTAAAGCCTCCTGAAGCACTTTACAGCTTCCATCCCCTTAAAAAGGGATCCGGAAGCTGTATTACATTCCTGACAGTGCTGCTTTTATTATTATTACAGGAAGATCTGGCAGTCATCCTCAACGATCTTGCAGTTTTCAATTACCTTCTGCATGACTGCGTCGACATCCGCTCCGTCTTCAAACTCGACTTTCATCTTCAGTGCCATAAAATTGACAACCGCATCTTTGACGCCGGCTGTTGATTTGGCAGCCTCTTCCATCTTGTTGGCACAATTGGCGCAGTCCACATCGATCTTGTAAGTTTTTTTCATGATCTCCTCCATTTCGTTTCCGGAGTGCCTCTTTCTCTTTAAAATTGTATGCGGCGCTCCTTCACAGACATCCGTTTTCAGGATCCGGCTCCGGGTCCTGCCCTTTGTAAACATGGGGACGGGGCTCACTCCATGATGTGCTCCATTCCTTTCTGAATGATTGTCCGCACGTGGTCATCCGCCAGGAAATAGATGATCTGCTTTCCCTCGCGTCTTCCGCTGACAAGTCTGGCCTGCTTGAGAAGCCTCAGCTGATGAGAGATTGCCGACTGGGTCATTCCCAGGGAAGCCGCCAGATCGCACACACAGACGTCCGCCTCGAACAGGGCGAAAAGGATGCGGATCCTTGTCGTATCGCCGAATGCCTTGAAAAGCTCCGCCAGGTCATAGAGCCTGTCTTCAGGAGGCATCTGGTCGTTCACGATCCTGACCTTGTCCGCATGCACTTCCTCCACTTCACAACATTCGATTCCGTGCATCATTCTTTTTGAATCATTTCCCATAATCATCCTCGTCTATTGTTCTTTTTCAAACATATGAGCATTTATTCATATGTTTGTTTATATGATACGTCTATCCTCCTCTGCTGTCAACATATTTCTCTGTAGAAATGCGGAAAATAAAACATTACACCGGCATTGTCATAAAAAAAGGAGACCCGCCTTCATTCGCGATTTGTTTCGCGGATCATGGTGGATCTCCTGATATTCATTTCCAGAATCAGCCGCCGCCTATTCTGTCCATCTCCTTATGAGACTTTCTGCTGCTTTTTCTGTCTGTCTCCTCTGGAATCTTCTGCTGTTTTATCAGTCTGCCTCCTCTGGAGATCTCCTGCTGCTTTTTCTGTCTGCCTCCTCTGGAGATCTCCTTCTGCTTTTTCTGTCTGTCTCCCTACGAGACCTCCTTCGGCTTTTCTGAAGCCTTATCCTCTTTTCTTGCAGCCACATCCTCTCTGCCGGCGGTTTCTGCTTTCTCTTCCGGCTCAGACGAACTCTCTTCTGCAGTTTCCTCAGCAGTTTCCATCGGATGATTTCCCGCATTGATAAATGAGAGCAGTCTTGCCGGCATCTTAGGCAGATATTTCTCGACAATTTTATCCGTCGCTACTGCCAGCAGGATACCCAGGACCGCTCCCGCAAGCACGTCCGTGGGAAAGTGAACGTACAGATAGAGCCTGGAAAAGGCAATCATGACAGCCAGAATTAATGCGGGGATTCCAATCCGTCTGTCGTCTTTGAAAATGATAAGGGCAGATGAAATACCTGACAGAGTGTGTCCCGAGGGAAAAGAATAGTCTTTCGGCACCTTCACCAGCATTTCCATTTCTGTATTGATCCAGCATGGTCTCGGCCGCGCGATAATATTTTTCAGAATAAGCAGCCCCAGTACCAGGCAGATCACCAGAGACACCACCATCTTCAATCCGCATTTCCGGCGTGTTTTCAGCCACAGGAACAGAAGCGCAATGACGATCCAGATCAGGCCGGCCTCTCCCAGAAAAGTGATTTTCGGCATGAGCCAGTCCAGCCATGCGCAGCGCAGATGCCCCTGAATCCAGTCCAGAACCATAAAGTCTGTCGAATTTATTTTTTCAAGCATTTATGTATCTTACCTCTTCTATTCTTTTCGCGGGTTATGTCCATATCAATTCCGTAAATGAATATACCATGTCTCTGTAAACTATTCCACAACAGCGATGAAGATCGGCAACCCCGCACTCCGGCGGTAATGAATGGCAGCTCCGGCAGATTACAGACCCGGCAGATTACAGGTTCAGCAGATTGCAGGTTCAGCAGATTGCAGGTTCAGCAGATCGCAGGTTCAGCAGATTGCAGGTTCATATGTGAAAAACCATACATTTTTCCGCGCCAAAGGCACTTTCCTGCGCTTCACTTCCATGTCCGCGCAAGGCAGATTATGTCAGACCGTGTCTGATTAAAGCAGCGGGTCAGGCTGTTTTTTCATGGCTGCTCTGTGTATCGTCACCTTTCCCATGATAAATGAAACAAGTCCGAAAGTCATCATCACAGTGCCGACAACCGGATAGACGATGACCAGCTTATTAGTAGTGCCATAAATATCCAACACCCCGCGGAAAATACTTCCCACCGTCATAGCGGCAATTCCGGATCCCCATGCATTCAGTTCCAGGCTCCCCGGAAAGTGAAACATTCTTTTCGGGGCTGCGGAATATACTACTTCATCCTCTTGTCGGCTGACAGGTATTCTCCTTCGACTTTCCGCCCTTTCATTTTCAGGATTCCTGACGATATCCATAAACCAGGTCTCCGACCCGTCAGATTCCGCCTCTGCAGCCTCACCGGGGAAGGGGGCATAGGTTCCCGTCTCATTGCAGCAGGGCTCATCGGTGCCCGCCTCATTAAGGCGGCGCTCATCAATGCCCGTCTCATTGAAGTAAGGCTCATCGATACTCATCCCGTCACAGTCCCGGAAACCCTCACAGTCCCGGAGATCTTCCTGTCCTGTATGTTTCCTGGTCCGCAGGGCGATCCACAAAAGCGGAAAAGCTCCCGCAGCCAGCGGAATCGCGAATGCGTAAATCATGAAAAATGAAAAAACTCCGTGGCTGAAAAATTCATAAATGGCTCCGAAGAGGGCGCAGAAGATTGCTGCTGCCAAGTATATAAAAGAATAGCGGGTAAGTCTGTCCGCGTATTCTGCTGCTGCCTTTTTGTCTGATGTAACCACTGTTTCTCACCTCCTCCCGCAGGCCCCGGCTTCTCTGCCGGATCATCTGCAGATCCGGCAAAGCCCCCGGGGGAAACGGATATAATTATTATCAGCAGAGTCTGAATCACCCGATATAAATGATGTCGCTCACTCTTCTCTCTTCATCTCTGAATCCTGATGACGGATTGTTTACAACTTCTCCGTTGAAATACATTGTGGAGGATCCGCCGCCGTCCAGGTTATAGGCTGTCTTGACGCCGAGCTGCTGCATAAAAGTCGCAAGTTCATAGAGGGAGAGTCCTTCGCTGTCATCCGACCGGCCGTCTGAGACCACGAAGACATAATGAAGGTCATCGATAATACCGATCGCGGTGCGGGGGTTGCTGGCTTTCGCCCTGCCGACCTCAGTGTCCAGAGAAATGGGGATCTGACCGTCTGCCACAAGCCCCGGTCCGAAAGAAAATGCCTGCCAGACACCCTGGTCCAGGAGCTCCTGCGCGGTGACGGTAGAGGGATCGACGATTTTCATGCTTCCGTCGCCGTAGATGCACAGCACATCATTTGTACCAGCTTCCTCCCTGTACAGCACTCCGTTGCGGATCACATAGCCTTTCTCCTGAACCCCGTAATAGTCCCCGTTGATTGCCAGAATGGCTTTGTTGGCGGCAGCGATATCGGAAGTGGTCTGCGTCACATTTTTGCCATATGTGTCATTTGCGAAGGCAGTCTTCAGGTATTCCGCGGAACTGAGCTGAACATCGGCGACATGAATGGTCGTGTCGTTCGTCGTGTACTGTGTGTAGGTGATTTTGATATTATCGTCCTGATAATCCTGCGAGCTGCCGGAATTATCCGTCGTAACCTCCGCGGCGGAAGCCTCAGCCTCTTCCTCGTCAAAGTTTCTTATCGTCGTTGTGGAAGCCGATGAACCGCCCATGCCTTTTCCGCCGCCAGGGCCTCCATGTACACTGCCGTGCCTGCCGGATCTGCTTCCGGGTCCGCCGGATCCGCTTCCGGACTCATCCGATCCGCTTCCGGACCCATCCGATCCGCTTCCGGGCTTCTTTTTGCGGTGACTTGATTCAGACCCGGCAGTTGTATTCCCTTCCGGATCCGCTTCTGAAACCGCCTCATCCGTTTTGGGTACCTGCTTCGCCTCATCTGTCTCTGTACCGGTCTCCGCCTTCGGAACTGCCTCTGCTTCCGCCCCCGGCTTAATTGAGGAAAGGTTTATCTCAGTGGCGTTGGTCTGGTATGCGTTGGAGAGCACAAATGTATCCAGTGAAATATAAGTTGTAAATGCCAGAAGACAGGCTGTAAAAGCAACTGCCCACCTGTGTTTTTTCATGATGTCCTGTCACCTCCTTATTGATTTTTGTAAATCTTAGCACCACTAACTGAAAATAACCTTAGAAAAGGAGTCCTCTGAAAAAAGGCACAGAAAATACACAAAAAAGACAGCCACAACCGGAAAAGGAAAAGCCCTCCCGGTTATGGCTGTCATTCAGCCGGTCATTTATTCACTTTAAATAATTTTACTTAAATCAGAACTGGAACTGCTCCGGATAGGCGAACAGCCTGTAACTTGTTACCGTATCAACATTGACGGCATCATTGGTTCCGAAAGTCGACGTGGAAAATCCCATGCTCTCCCCGGCTTTCAGATCGCCATCCAGTATTGTATAGGTTTGTCCGACCAGGTTTTCCTCTGCATCAAACAGGAACACTACCACATGAACCAGGGATCCGTCCTCGGCTGTAGAATTTGTAACCCTGCCGGTTGCCTTGAGGCCGCCGAATTTTTCATCCGTGAAAGCGATATCTGATGCCTCATAACGAATGCAGTCCACTTTTGCCTCTTTGATATCGACATGAGGCACTACAGATAACTCTGAATTAACAGCTGAATCAAGAGTTGTCTCCTCGTAATACCATCCTGTTTCACCGGGGGCAAGAACCTCCGGAAAGAAGGGGACCAGGCTCTCGCTGTCAACCAGATGTCCGCTCGAATCCTCCAGATCCATTGTGCCGGAACTCATATAGAGATTCCTGTCACCTGTATTTGTCACGGGGACCATAATCTGCACCCATGTTGATCCAATGCTGTCTGTATATGTTAAGGCACGGCCCTGGCCGACCTCCCACTGTGCTCCTGCATTCTGCCCGGCAGGAGCCTGCTGAAGGTCTGCCTGAGTCTGCTGGCCTGTCTCCTGGCCAGTCTGCTGTGCAGCCTGCTGCTGGTTTGTCTCCTGGCCAGTCTGCTGTGCAGCCTGCTGTTGGCCTGTCTCCTGGCCAGTCTGTTGCGCAGCCTGCTGCTCCGCGCCTTCCGTCTGTGCCGCAGAATCAGCATTCACAGATTGTACCTTATCTGCCTCAGCCTGTGCTGCTGCGTTTCCTCCGTTCTCAGCCGTCACCTGGGAGGTTTCCGCCGGCGTCTCCCCGGTTCCGCCGTTCCCGGAGCCGGAAGAACCCGACGCCGCACTTCCCATTGCCATGACCAGGGCAAAAAACACCGCAGATATGATACCTGCTATGATAAACTGTTTCTTCTTCCGAAGCGCCGAGAACAGATATACAAGTCCGAATGCGAAGGAAAGAATGGCCCAGATCTGAAGATCGCTATAAGAGCCTGCCATAACCATTCCGTAAAAAAGGTTGAGGAACATCAGCACAGCCGCCACGATCATCGGGGCTTTTTTCACCGTTTTCCTCGCTACAAGAACAATAATACCTGCCACAAGAAGATTCAGTGCGCACAGGAATCCCGCAGAGCCGCCTACCTCGCCGTTGTCGCTCAGCGCATTCCCCAGTCCTGCCGCGCAGGACTGCATTGCGACCAATATAAAGAGAACAATAGACAGAATTCCCAGGACGGTTCTTCCGATCACCCACTTGGGTTTCTCCTCTTCTCTCTCTACAGGCGCTCCCCCCTCTCCGGAAGATCCAGGACCGTACATTCCCTGCTGTCCGTTCCCCATCTCTGCCGGGTTCTGCCCTTCATAAGGCACATTATTCTGATAATCACGTCTCTCTTCCATTCCTTTGATTCCTCCCATCAGTATTTTTTTCCGATGCATCCCTGCACCCTGACAAAAGCAAGTGCCTTATTATAACAATCCCGGCGCGGAGCCGTTCCCACCAAACAGGTGGAATTTTCTTTTCTGTCTTTCTTTTTTTCAGTCTCACACAGCACGCCCCTTCTCAAGGCGCAGAAATCTTCAATTCCGGATTCTTTTGCCGGACCTGTGTGTCTCTGAAAGGTCTGCCGTCCCGGAATTTCTGCGCGCAAAAAAGGCTGACTCCCATCCTGAAAAAATGCACATTGTAAAGCTACCGTTCCTTCACGGATTATCTGCGCAAAAAAGGCTGACTCTCATCCTGAAAAAATGCACATTATTAAACCTTAGATGGAGGCAAAAGTAGGACTACATTTTCAGCCCAAGTTCCTTTCTGAAAGATTCTTCTTTTACATGAGCGGGAACATTGCAGCCAAAAATCT